>JACKQG010000030.1_pt1 | contig 175625 bp, 148 predicted proteins | sample 8237621 | NCBI WGS metagenome assembly JACKQG01 (sample SAMN15677084, study PRJNA649215) | marine metagenome | biome: marine; feature: Black Sea; material: saline water; isolation source: suspended particulate matter (SPM) from the Black Sea western gyre | collected 2013-06-09/2013-06-10...
GTTTCTCGCCTGATAAAAAAAAATCTTTTTCAAAACCAAAAGGAACTCAAAAAGGAGAAATTTTAAGAATAATGAATGACAATGAAAGAGGAAAGGATGGATTTTTGAAAAGCGACAATAAAGACTTTTATTTTTCCTTATCCTCTAAGTTTCATTTAACGCCAAAAGTAGAAATAGGAACAAAAGTTGAATTTAGTATAGTGCCGTCAAAAGATGGAAAAAAGGAACAAACAAGAATAACAAAGATTATTGAATAAAAGCCAACGCATAAAGCCATACACATTGCCAAGTCGCTCAAAAACCAACAGCACGAGCCAAAACTTGTCAATAAGTATGTCTTTGCCAACTCAAAAAAAAAACCAAAAGAGCTTAAATCTTGCCAACGCTCAAGACATACAAAATTGATAACTTTAGAACCTAAAATTGAAAACAACAAAATGAACCAACTTACTGTTATAGATTTTTTTTGTGGGGCGGGTGGCTTTTCTGAAGGATTCAGACAAAAAGGCTTCAGAGTACTTAAAGGTTATGATAATTGGCAACCAGCTATTGATACATTTAACCATAATTTCGAATCTGACTCTACTGTAAAAAACATTCTTGACTTTAAAGATTCTATCGAAGAAATTGACCTATTACCAAACACAGACATCATTATAGGAAGCGTTCACTGCCGAATAGGCAGCTTAGAAATTGTTGAGAGGGAGCAGACTCCAATAACTTTTGTTCACTGCCGAATAGGCAGCTTAGAAATACGTGTCTTGTAAGGGGACGAGTTGTTGAAAGTTCACTGCCGAATAGGCAGCTTAGAAACCCCGGTTTTGAGGGAGTATTTGGGGCATTTAGTTCACTGCCGAATAGGCAGCTTAGAAAAATATGGTTGAGGTGTTCAGAGAAGTGAAACGGTTCACTGCCGAATAGGCAGCTTAGAAATCATCTGCTAATTTCCCAAATCGCTCCCTGCGGTTCACTGCCGAATAGGCAGCTTAGAAAAATTTGGGTATACCTGAATAAAACATGAGGCCGTTCACTGCCGAATAGGCAGCTTAGAAAACTTGTGAATGGAGGAAGCCAAACTGGACGATGTTCACTGCCGAATAGGCAGCTTAGAAACCACTCAGGGACTTCTATAATAAAAGGCGTTCGTTCACTGCCGAATAGGCAGCTTAGAAAGCGGTCGCAGCTTTGTACGTATTCATTATCGTGTTCACTGCCGAATAGGCAGCTTAGAAACAGCGGAGCAAGTGGGTTAAAGGGGCAGAGAAGTTCACTGCCGAATAGGCAGCTTAGAAAACAGCCCTTGTGCATGTGTTATTCAATACCCAGTTCACTGCCGAATAGGCAGCTTAGAAAGATACTGTTGAAAATACAACAATGGGTGATACGTTCACTGCCGAATAGGCAGCTTAGAAAAGAGTAAGACAGACCAGTCTGAGCCTTGTTGTGTTCACTGCCGAATAGGCAGCTTAGAAAAATTAGTCGAAACGATCATTAAATAATGATCAGTTCACTGCCGAATAGGCAGCTTAGAAAATCGAAATTTAATACAGACTTGCCACAACACCGTTCACTGCCGAATAGGCAGCTTAGAAACACGGCCTGGCAGAGTGAGACGTTGTGCATTCGTTCACTGCCGAATAGGCAGCTTAGAAAATGCCTGCATGTCGGCCTGGTTCTGCATGATAGTTCACTGCCGAATAGGCAGCTTAGAAAATGAACTGTTGTCTGGTATCCAAATTCAGTCCGTTCACTGCCGAATAGGCAGCTTAGAAAAATATAGACAGGCAATACAAACAACACTTGGTGTTCACTGCCGAATAGGCAGCTTAGAAATGGATATTACCCCAATGTGTCTTTTTACTAACGTTCACTGCCGAATAGGCAGCTTAGAAATATAACAGAAGGGACAGGCGGAATTGTGACGCGTTCACTGCCGAATAGGCAGCTTAGAAAGACCGAATCCAGCCGGCTCTATGTTGGTTATGGTTCACTGCCGAATAGGCAGCTTAGAAATAACAGACAGACCGATGAGGAGTTAATCCGGTGTTCACTGCCGAATAGGCAGCTTAGAAATATAAATAAAACATGAACACACGACACCTCCCGTTCACTGCCGAATAGGCAGCTTAGAAAACCTCCTGCAAAACTTTCTCACTTAAAAAACTGTTCACTGCCGAATAGGCAGCTTAGAAATTTATCATCACGAAACCCTACATCCTTCCCCTGTTCACTGCCGAATAGGCAGCTTAGAAAAGATGAACCCCAAGGTAAGTCTCCAGATGTTAGTTCACTGCCGAATAGGCAGCTTAGAAAACTACTACCGGGGCCTCCTGTAATATGCAACCGTTCACTGCCGAATAGGCAGCTTAGAAAGGTTCATCGAATCGTTGGCTTGCTCTGCTTCAGTTCACTGCCGAATAGGCAGCTTAGAAAAATATCTCCAGCGAGTTCAAGCGACGTTCTCGGTTCACTGCCGAATAGGCAGCTTAGAAATTACAGTTATTAACAGCTATTAATTTGCAACAGTTCACTGCCGAATAGGCAGCTTAGAAAGCTGGGAAGGTGAAAGAGTAAAAGTTGCAAAGGTTCACTGCCGAATAGGCAGCTTAGAAATTGACTAACTCTTTTTGCTTATTAGATAACTTGTTCACTGCCGAATAGGCAGCTTAGAAAATCTGTAAAGATAAGAATTTATGCTTATTGTCGTTCACTGCCGAATAGGCAGCTTAGAAAACTCATACAATCCCCCTTCTGCCTCGCTCGTGGTTCACTGCCGAATAGGCAGCTTAGAAATGCAAGATTCCGCACTTCATCCCATGCAACCCGTTCACTGCCGAATAGGCAGCTTAGAAAATCAGGACAATTAAACATTTCCTTACCTTTTGGTTCACTGCCGAATAGGCAGCTTAGAAATTCAGCGACGAAACAGACCGGCTCAAACCTCCGTTCACTGCCGAATAGGCAGCTTAGAAACGAATGATATATCTTTTGAGTTCGCACCACAAGTTCACTGCCGAATAGGCAGCTTAGAAATTTTTCGACATCATTACCGCCGTATGTGGAACGTTCACTGCCGAATAGGCAGCTTAGAAATTCATTCTCATCAATGAGTCCCAGACATCAGCGTTCACTGCCGAATAGGCAGCTTAGAAATCTTCCCAAGATTGCGCCAAAACGGTATTAACGTTCACTGCCGAATAGGCAGCTTAGAAATGTATCTTCACCACCTAATAATGGTGAATCAAGTTCACTGCCGAATAGGCAGCTTAGAAAAGTTGCGATGCTGTCAGACCTGCACCATATCTGTTCACTGCCGAATAGGCAGCTTAGAAAAATATTCATACGTGACGACTCTGTAATTGAACGTTCACTGCCGAATAGGCAGCTTAGAAAAATGATTTCTCGATTGCACAGAGTACAGCTTCGTTCACTGCCGAATAGGCAGCTTAGAAAAAGAAGTCCGGCCATCGCTTTACCACCACCATCGTTCACTGCCGAATAGGCAGCTTAGAAAAAGAATTTGCGGTCGCAATACTGGCATGTGTCGTTCACTGCCGAATAGGCAGCTTAGAAATCAAACTTTGTCGTATATACATTAGAATAATTGTTCACTGCCGAATAGGCAGCTTAGAAATCGCTCGTGCATTGCTCTGTTTATCATTGACAGTTCACTGCCGAATAGGCAGCTTAGAAAGATGCAATTTATTAGTTCTTTAGCTTCGCTATGTTCACTGCCGAATAGGCAGCTTAGAAAAGTTATCGCCAATTTTGTACTCTCCTGTGAGAGTTCACTGCCGAATAGGCAGCTTAGAAAGCAAATATCTCTTAATTTCTGAACTTTTCTCAGTTCACTGCCGAATAGGCAGCTTAGAAAAATAATTCCTCTGGGGATTGCTTTGCCGAGGGGTTCACTGCCGAATAGGCAGCTTAGAAATCATAACTCTCTTCTTCGTGGTGGCGTTTCTTGTTCACTGCCGAATAGGCAGCTTAGAAATGTAGTCCTCCAATGACATTAGCAGTGTGTGGGTTCACTGCCGAATAGGCAGCTTAGAAAACTACCCATTGCTTATTCCAGTAGCTCCAGATGTTCACTGCCGAATAGGCAGCTTAGAAATGTTTTGGATGTAAGCCTGAGCGTGGGTATGGGTTCACTGCCGAATAGGCAGCTTAGAAATTGTATTCTCTGACTTCTTCAAAATAGACTTCGTTCACTGCCGAATAGGCAGCTTAGAAAAATGAGACAAAGCAAACGTATAGCCCTTGCCAGTTCACTGCCGAATAGGCAGCTTAGAAATGCAAATGCAAACCTTTATCGCCAACAACCTGGTTCACTGCCGAATAGGCAGCTTAGAAATTCTTCTGTCATAAAGACGAGTTCACAATCATGTTCACTGCCGAATAGGCAGCTTAGAAAAAAGTTTGGAGGTGAAAATTAAAGTTGGCAGTGTTCACTGCCGAATAGGCAGCTTAGAAAAATCACGGCGCTGTTGACTTCCTTCTGCGGATGTTCACTGCCGAATAGGCAGCTTAGAAAATATTCTGATCAACCACGTTCGAGAGTGCTTCGTTCACTGCCGAATAGGCAGCTTAGAAATTCTCCTTCCAGAGTCATGTGAATAATCTAATGTTCACTGCCGAATAGGCAGCTTAGAAAGTTAGAATGTATCTGCACATTGGGTATCTTGTGTTCACTGCCGAATAGGCAGCTTAGAAAAGAGAGCACACTCCGGAGAATGCGCTCAAGCTGTTCACTGCCGAATAGGCAGCTTAGAAATTTACATAACCCCCGGTGAATGACCAGAATCTGTTCACTGCCGAATAGGCAGCTTAGAAATAGCAGAGTATTAGGTGATTCTGCTGTTACTTGTTCACTGCCGAATAGGCAGCTTAGAAATTTCAGCGACGAAACAGACCGGCTCAAACCTCGTTCACTGCCGAATAGGCAGCTTAGAAACAAGATCGCGGGCGTTGTTGTAATCGTTTTTTTGTTCACTGCCGAATAGGCAGCTTAGAAAAATGGGCGAGGCAAGAGAGACAGGAATACATGGTTCACTGCCGAATAGGCAGCTTAGAAAACAAATCCGGCGCTGACTCCTGCGCTCACTTTGTTCACTGCCGAATAGGCAGCTTAGAAAATTCAGGTGTCAGGAGAAACCCAGACAAATATGTTCACTGCCGAATAGGCAGCTTAGAAATGACCAACTGTGTAGCCAATTGACACCCCATTGTTCACTGCCGAATAGGCAGCTTAGAAAACAACCGCCAACCCCTACTGCGTTCGTTCGATGTTCACTGCCGAATAGGCAGCTTAGAAAAGGTTCGTAGCATATTCCGCTTGCTCTGCAGAGTTCACTGCCGAATAGGCAGCTTAGAAATGTGCAGTGCCGTCTCCGGGAATTATATCAGTGTTCACTGCCGAATAGGCAGCTTAGAAAGTAATTTCTTTTGAATATTTTGAATTATCCAGGTTCACTGCCGAATAGGCAGCTTAGAAATGAATCCGCAGAATCGTAAAAGTTAATGTCAAGTTCACTGCCGAATAGGCAGCTTAGAAAGACAAATTTAGGAAACGGCGAATATTATACGGGTTCACTGCCGAATAGGCAGCTTAGAAATCACAGTCTGCATAACTCTACTGTGCTGGATAGTTCACTGCCGAATAGGCAGCTTAGAAATGAGAGTTTTTCTTTAGTCATTTTTGGTGACTGTTCACTGCCGAATAGGCAGCTTAGAAAATTATCTCTGGGATGACTGCCCATGGGATTGGGTTCACTGCCGAATAGGCAGCTTAGAAAAAAAGCTCATGCGTTCTCCTCTTCCATTTCTTGTTCACTGCCGAATAGGCAGCTTAGAAATAGTTGGTTAACCATACCGAAATAAGCATATAGTTCACTGCCGAATAGGCAGCTTAGAAACAATGCGTTTTTTTACCAACTTGATCTGTAAAGTTCACTGCCGAATAGGCAGCTTAGAAAATCGAAGGGTGGCATTAAGTTGTTAATTGGGAGTTCACTGCCGAATAGGCAGCTTAGAAAATTATGTAATTCGACACGTTTATTGGTGTTAAGTTCACTGCCGAATAGGCAGCTTAGAAATCAAGAACTAGAATATGTACTGTGATTACACCGTTCACTGCCGAATAGGCAGCTTAGAAAAACAGATATTGTTGAGAAAATTAATTTACAATGTTCACTGCCGAATAGGCAGCTTAGAAATCCATGAGTTCATCACCGGTGAAGTGCAGGACGTTCACTGCCGAATAGGCAGCTTAGAAAATTTAGCGGAACGGCGGGATTTCATCTTAGCGGTTCACTGCCGAATAGGCAGCTTAGAAATCTAATACGTTGCAATTACTACGTTCGCAGATGTTCACTGCCGAATAGGCAGCTTAGAAATATACCAAAACCACGGAATGCAGACTTAACATGTTCACTGCCGTACAGGCAGCTTAGAAAAACTGGCAGACAAAAAGGTTTCCTACTTTGAGCTTAATATCTTGTATAAATTCCCCAGTACGGCGACCTGGGCTACCAAGTCAATTAAAGCGTAACGAGAAATCTTTTCTAAACGACTGTGTTAATCTAAGTAAGATTTCTCCCTGCTGTCGAAATGACAAATGGAGTACTTCGGGTCTTTTACGGAGTCCCCAAAATGTGTTTTGGGGAATAAGGCAGGTGAGTGTTTAAATGGTTGAAAATGTTCAGGCAATCTTTTTGGCCAGCCCACAGCATTTTTTATATTTTTTACCGCTGCCGCATGGACATGGTTCATTACGTCCCGTAGTGGGTTGAGCACGGACGGGTTGAGTTTTTTTCTTTTTTGTCTCTTCTGCAGTTGGGGCCTCAACTTCGCCGTGGATAAATTCTACATCCTGAAGTAATGGTGCCGGTTCAGGTTCAACAATGGGGTTAGCAATTGTTAACTTGAAAAAAGTACTGATAGCTTCATGATCAATTCTATTCATTAAATCAGAAAACATTTCAAATGCCTGTTTCCTGTATTCGTCCAGAGGTTTTTTCTGTGCATAACCAACCAATCCAATTCCTTCACGGAGAATGTCCATTGAAAGCAAGTGATCTTTCCAGAGGTTATCGTTGACTTTCAATAAAATCTGTCTCTCAAGATCGAGGATCATCTTTGTTAAAATATGCTGGCGTTCTTCTGCTGGAACATCAGTTTCAAAATTCAGTTCTGCAATGTTGCGGAAAAATTCGATTTTTTCCTGATATAATTCTTCAATCCAACCGTAAAATTTTTCTGTATGTTCATCCGGCTTTAGTTCGTCTTCAAACCATTTTTCGTTTGGAACTTTTGCAAAAACGTCCTCAAAAGCCCTGTTGAATCCCTGCACATCCCATTGGTCTGCATATTTGTCCTCACAATACTGATCCATTAACTGGTCAACAACACCATCACACATTTCTAAAATAAGTTCCTGAATTTCATCACCAAGAATTTCACGGCGCCGACCATAAATAATGGAGCGCTGTTTTTCCATCACATCATCATATTCAAGCACATGCTTCCGCACATCAAAGTGATAGCCCTCCACTTTCTTCTGTGCATTTCCGATGGCCTTTGTTATAAAAACATGCTCAATTGGTTCATCCTCTTCAATATTGAGCTTGTCCATCAAGTTTGAAATACGTTCTCCACCAAAAATCCTCAGCAAGTCATCTTCAAGTGAGAGCAAAAACTGAGATGCACCAGGATCACCCTGACGACCCGATCGTCCCCGGAACTGGTTGTCAATACGACGACTGTCATGCCTGCCGGTTCCTAAAACAAAGACACCGCCGACTTCCAGAGTTTCAGGTGCAGGCTTGATATCTGTACCGCGTCCTGCCATATTTGTGGCAATAGTAACTGCTCCGAATTGACCTGCATTTGAAATGATTTCTGCTTCACGTTCATGCTGTTTTGCATTCAACACTTCATGTTCAATACCTTCTTTCTTGAGTAGTTTACTGATGGACTCAGAAACTTCGATCGAAACAGTTCCTACTAAAACCGGCTGACCTTTCTCGTTTAGTGCTTTGATTCTCTCAACAGTTGCACGATATTTTGCCTCAACAGTTTTGAAAACCACATCAGAAAGATCTTTTCGTGCCAATGGTTTGTTTGTTGGAATGACAACAACACCTAAATTGTAAATTTTCTTAAATTCATTTTTTTCTGTTTCTGCAGTTCCGGTCATTCCGGAAAGTTTTTTATACAGCCGAAAATAATTCTGGAAAGTGATTGTTGCCAAAGTCTGGTTTTCACGTTCAACATTGACACCCTCTTTTGCTTCCAGAGCCTGATGAAGTCCGTCACTAAAGCGCCGGCCCGGCATCAGTCGTCCGGTAAACTCGTCAACAATAACAACCTGGCCCTCCTGAACAACATAATCTACGTCATTCTTAAAAAGATAGTGTGCTTTAAGAGCCTGATTAACATGGTGCAGTATTTCCATGTTCTCATAATCAAACAGACTCGTCTCTTTTACCAGCAAGTCTTTCAGTCTACCTTCTATTTTTACAGAACCCTGATCTGTCAAGCTGATGCTGCGTGCTCTCTCATCAAGAGCATAGTCTCCGTCACGCACAATATCATGGTCCTCCAATTCTTCCAGATCTTCGGCAATGCTGTGCATTTGATCCTGCGGTAGTTTACCCACCTCCTCTTTACGGATTTCACGGCTGAGGCCGTAAACAAACTTATTGATCTGGTGATATTTTTCAACGTTGTCCTCAGTTGGTCCACTGATAATCAACGGAGTTCGCGCTTCATCTATCAGGATACTGTCAACCTCATCTACAACTGCAAAATTAAATTCCCGCTGAACATAATCCTCCAGAGAAAATTTCATGTTGTCACGTAAATAGTCGAAACCAAATTCGTTGTTTGTGCCATATGTAATGTCTGTTTCATAAGCAACACGGCGATCTTCATCATATATTCCATGCTGAATCAAACCGACACTCAAGCCCAGAAACTCATAGATCTGACCCATCCATTTGCTGTCGCGTTTCGCCAGATAATCATTTGGAGTGACAATGTGCACCCCTTTACCGCCTAGTGCATTGAGATACACCGGACACGTTGAAGACAATGTTTTCCCTTCTCCGGTTGCCATTTCTGCAATGTTACCGTGATGCAGTGCCAGACCGCCCTGCAGTTGCACATCGTAATGCCGTTCTCCAATAACACGCTGAGAAGCTTCCCTCACCAAAGCAAAAGCTTCAGGAATCAAATCATCCAGCGAAACTCCCTCTGCCAACCTGGTTTGAAATTCTTCCGTTTTTTTCGGAAAATCTTCATCCGCTAAAGCCTGTGTTTCTACTTCAAGCGCATTTATTTTATCCACTACTTTTCGGTAGCCCTTTAGTGTTTTTGCGTTTTCGTCACCAAAAAAATTTTTAACTTTTTTCCACATAGTTTCCTTGTACCACTGAGCGCATTGTGAGGATGGAGAACAGAGTTTCTCTAAATTTGCAGTGAGTAGTGTTTTTCTATATTAATCTGCTCAATTCCAGCCAAAATATGAGTAATTTTCAATCATGTAAGTGTAGCAAAAGCAGAATGCAGGGTCAAGAAATACAAAGTATTAACAAGTTAGGAACAGTCTTAACAATAACTTGCAATTCGGGAGTTTTAGCTTATCTTCAAAGTAGAATAAATCTGTTTTATAATATTTGGAAATGAAAAATATAATTTTACTGTTGTTGCTCACAACTTTGTTGACAGGATGTTATCCCGATAGCTTAAATTTCCGCCCCGGCTGGGCCACACGCTGGATTGAGGGTTCTCTGGTGGAAGATAGTGGAACACAACTGAATTCAAAGCCATTCATCATCGTGCTGGAATATTATTCACAATTCATTCAGTTTGAAAACGAATCTCCGCTTTATGCACCAAAGGCAAGGTTGGTTTTTCCGGATGAGGCAGGTAGATTTCGACTTAGTTTCAATCTTGAAGCCTCTGCTATTGAATTGGTATTTATCGCTTCAGGTTACAACATGCAGCGTTTTCGATTTCAACGGCAAATTGGAATTGGAGAATTAAACTATCATGCAGGTTTGCAGCGAAGCGAAGTTTGGCGCAGTCATTTCCTCTTGCAAACTGCACCTTTTCTGGATAATTTTATTCTGGAGCAACATTACCAAATGCCTGATTCTCAGCAGCAGTTTATCGGTGACTGGCTGGGTAAAGAGAGGGAGAAATTTGCACAGGAACAAAATACCTGAGGACACTTTCAGCTAAAAAATGTGCTGAATTTTTGACCATCGTGATAAGCATAATAAACATCTGTTAATGCTTTTGTTGTTCCAACCTCAATATGACCTTTTGAGTCCAGACTGATCAATCCATATGAATAATTGTAGTCGTCACTTTCAAGCATAGTTCTGGCAACAGCATCTTGCAGCGACATTCCATCGCCAACCCTGATAACCACCTTGGCAGCAGCTGCCTGCTGAGTAATCGCTTCACCAATGCCAGTACAGGAAACACCGGCTTTTCGTGAAGCATACGTGCCCGCAACAGTCGGACTATCACTTACTCGTCCAGGCATTTCGCAACCAATCCCACCTGTGGAAGTACCGGCAAAAATTTGTCCTGACTTATCCAGTGCTACCGCGCCAACTGTTCCATTTGTACCTATGCATTTATTTTCGTACTCCTGCATACGGAAGTCTGTAATCGGGTTATATTCAGGAAAACCATTTTTTCGGCAATATCCTGTAGCCTGATCTGCACTTAAAACAGTATGTTTTTCAGCTGAGAGTAATGCCGCAGCTTCGATTGGATGCTGAATATTTTGAACATTGATCACACCTGAAAATCGATTATTGTATCCATCCATCAAAGCCGCACTCATGCGCACCTGACCATCTGCCTGAAGTTTAGATCCAGTTCCTGCATTGTAATATGGATCATCTTCAAGCATCCGCACTGCATGCAGCACAGCTTCTTCTGCAGAACTTTTTTGTAATACCTCAAATGACTCTTCCCAAATTTTACAAAGAGACTCATGCATTTTCTGAGCTTCAGCCGTTTTACCTTCAAGACTTCCAGCTCCACCATGTATAATTAACTTCTCCATCAGTTAACTATTCCTCCCAACCATTACAAAGGCAGACCAATAATATGGTGCACTCCACTGAACATCATCCAGCATTTCCAAACGTGCTTCACGCATTGCCTGACGAGCAGACATTCCGGCAAGGAATTTGTCATAGAATTTGGTCATCAATAATTGGGTTCCGGCATCGCTGACTTCCCAGAATGAATTGATAACATTCTTCACCCCTGCTTCCTGGAATGAACGACGCAAACCATAAACTCCTTCACCCTGGTGTATCTCACCCAAGCCAGTTTCGCAGGCAGAAAGGACGACCAATTGTGTGCCCGACAAATTCAAACTCAAAACTTCCATCGCAGTTAAGACGCCATCGTTGTCTGTGTCTATTTCACCAAGCATAGAAGCGTTTGCATTTAATCCCGCAAAAGCAAGTCCTGCACGCAGCAAAGGATTATCTGCAGGTGGTGGAACACTGCTAGATCCACGGCTGAGACCCTGCAGTCGTTTTTTCAACTTTTCGTCTTCTTTGAGAAAGAACCCATGAGTTGCAATATGCAGAACCTCCGGAGGTGCAGACATTTTACGGAGCAAATTTTCTTCTGCAATACGCTGTGAATAAATGCTGCTACTACGACTGCCGCCTGTACTTTTGTCCTTTGTATCGGCAACGTCTTTGATGACTTCACCTTCTTTTTCTGCTCCAGGTAAGGGATCAAAATTTAGTCCACGCAATCCTGAACCCATCCGTGCTCCCTGTGAAACACTGCGGGAACGCTTGTGAGTTACTTCCCGTGCGGCTGGAGTTTTGAGAATTTTATCGGAATCATAATCCGGTCCGGCAATTATCAGTAGCTCACCTTTAGCTTCAGGCAGCGGATCCAGTGCCAGGTCTCTGGCAGAACTAATTATTCGCAAATCAAAATTTTCCAGCAGATAACTGTCATCTTCATCCGTCAAAACATCAAAGGGTAAAACATTCAGGAGACCGTCCGGAGAAATAAATATTGAAGCAGTTTCGCCCAGTGCTGCTGTAAGCGGTTGCCAAAGCACTTCCCACAGTTCCAAAGCAACACTTTTAACATCTTCATCTTCTGCACCTTCATCCTGCACTATTTCACGCAGTTCCATAACCATACTACTGATCAATTCTAAATCTTCGAATTCTACAAAGCTGAACTCACCTCCTTTAACCACAACTGCCACCAAACGAAATAAATTGTCTTCGCCACGAAAACTCATAAAATCGACCAGAGCATTTTCACCCAGCCCCTCAATTACCTCATCCACTGTTACCTGTTTGGTGGATTGACGAAAACGCTGGCTTTGTTCTCCAAGTTTGAGTTGGAGCATATTGACCTTCTCTTCCAGGTCATAAACTATTTTTGGAAAATCCTTCCGGTTGCCTTCAGTGGGACCGGATAATGTGAGTCCTGCTAATGTTTTCCGGGTTTGGGTCAATTCTTCCGTGATTGCCTGCAATTCAGGCGCACCAGAGAGCATTACGACTTGCTGTGTTTCGCTGGTAATTTTGAGCAAAATACCTTTGCGCCGTAAACTCACTTCAAAAAGATCGCGAGCCGTGCGTTCATCATTCATACTCAACAGCATCCTGATCAGAGCATGCTGTTCTGGTCGGTACAAACTTATATACGATTGACGTGTGTTGTCTCCCGCAACCCAAAGAACTCTGTCTAAAAAAGCATTTCGTCGCACAAATCCGGTTTTAAAGACTTTATATGCTTCTTCAGTTCTGCCCAAAGTTTTGAGCAGGTCTGCCAGATTGTTCAGAGTTTCAAAAGTGTATGGATGATTCTTCCCTAAAACTTCTTCTTCGAGTTTCAACGTTTCCTGGAACAATTTGAGTGCTTCAGCCTTTTTATCCTGCACCACGAGCAACTCACCCATGTCGTTCATGCTGCGTAAAGTATCAGCATGACGTTTACCAAATACCTGAGTTCTTCCTGCCAAAGCTGCACTTAAATGCTCTTCTGCAACAGCCAGATTTCCGAGTGATTTGTAAACACGCCCCAAGTTATTGAGAGCCTTCAAGGTGTTTTGATGATTTGCACCCAGCTGTTTGCTCCATTGCGCAAAAACATTACTAAAGATCGGCCTGGCTTCTTCATAACGTCCATCACGTAAAAACAGATAGGCCAGATTGTTTTGATTTGCAATTGTGTTTGTGTGATTTGCCCCAAAAACTTCTGTGTTGAGTTGAATCACTTTTTTATAGTTAACTTCTGAGCGAGTAAAGTCTCCCTGCGATTCATTGAGAAAAGCCAGATTGTTAAGCAAAGCCAGTGAGGTCGGATGTTTCTCGCCCTGAATTTTTCCGGAAATTGCAAATGCCTTTTTGAAAAGTGGTTCTGCTTCATCATATAAACCTTGATTTTCCAGCAGCAAAGCCAGATTATTCATGACAGAAACTGTCTGAGGTGATTCTTCACCAAGTGCGGCAATCATCACTTTTAAGGATTGGCGAAATAATTTTTCTGCTTTTTGATAATTACCCATACGGCGCCTGACACTTGCCAGATTATTCAAATCTCCAGCAGTATTCGGATGTGCTTCACCTAACAATAACAAATCAATATCATAAACCTGCTGATGAAAATCCAATGCCTGTTTTAACTTGCCTGTATCTTCATATAGCTGTGCCAGATGGCTCTTTGCCTGCACAACAAGCGGGTCTTCCTTTCCATATTCAGCAACTGCACCTTTGATACTTTCCAGAAACAAATTCTCGGAAAGTGAATAACGGCCCTGCTGACGATAAATTTCGGCAAGATTTTCTTTGCCTTCCAGAACAAGTAAACTCGTTTTATCCAGAACCTCCAACATCAAAGGTAGTGCTGTTTCAAGTAAATCCTGTGCAGGTTTTAATTTACCCTGAGAGACATACAACTTTGCAAGTTGTGCCGTAACAGAAAGTGTGTCTATATCTTTATTGCCAAGGATTGTCTTAAAAGTCTCAAGAGCCTCACTGAGCAATACCACTGCCTCATCGATTCTACCTAAATCCCTTAAATTAAGACCTAGAGTTTTCAGTCTTGCAGCACGTTGTGGATCATCTTCAGCAGAAAGCCGAAGAGCCTCCTGTAAAACCGGTTCAGCCATTTCCGGATCAATAGAATTGAGAAATGCCCCATAGTTATCAAGAACTGCAAGTGTCGTCACATCATTTTCACCTAAAGTGGAAACAACTGTTTCGAGAGTTGTCTGATAGAGCAGATTTGCTTCTTCCAACTGATCCAGTTCTGTGTGTAACTGAGACTGAAGCATAAGGCTGGAAATAGTTTCCAGGGCAGCTGCACCGAAAGCGGTTTTTGCTAATAAGACCGCTTCCTGTGCTTTTTCCAAAGCTCCTTTGAGGTTTCCTTCCTGGTACTGTTGTTCGATTTCTGTTTGTCGAACACTCCATAACGCAGTCGCTTCCTCTGTAGATGTTTGAGAGTAGGCAGGATTATCTAAAAAAAGTATCAGTAATAAAATTAAGAACAGTCCCGAAATTTCAGACCGAAAAAAAGAGATGTTCACTTGCATGGGTACCTCCTTAATTAATTGACAATATTTGATTATATTCCGAATTAATGGTACACGATACTAAATTCAAGAAAATGAATTCAGCTCACGTCCCCTTAATTCTCCTCCAACAAAGCATAGCTACTTAATAATGAAACACTTGTAACCGACTGCAGTTAAACACTGGTGCCGCAAAGGTGCAGTTTTAAACTTATGTTTTACCTTATATATCTCTAAAACATTTACTGTTACATTACCCGTTAAAACGTGCTTCTGCAATTTCTAAATTTTTTGTAGAAATCTCCCACTGCTTGAGATACTGAGTAAGTTTATCACCCAACTCAGTCTTTTCGGATTGTAACTCATAAACTTGCTCTGGCGTTGCCTGTTGATAATAGTCATTTGCACCAAATATTTTTTCAATTTCAGAAATATTTTTTTCAGTTTCTTCAACTTGCGTTTCAAAGCGTGTTAACTGTTTTTTTAATTTTGAAATCTCACGCTGCAATTCTTTTCGCTCATTATAACTCAAGTCTTCAATAGTAACCGGCTCCGCTTTAGTTTGTTGACGGGTCGTGGAAATAGGCAGGTTACGGTTCAGATAATCATCACCAAAATTTTCCAGATATTCCTGATAACTGCCTGAAAAATCCCGAACACCGTCCGGAGTCAATTCCAGAATCCTGGTTGCTACTTTGGAAACAAAATGACGGTAGTGACTAACAACCAGTACGGTTCCTTCAAACTCCCTCAAGGCATCTCCAAGCGCGGCTACACCCTCCAAATCCATGTGATTAGTTGGCTCATCAAGAATCAGCACATTACGTTTTTCAAGCATGATTCTGGCAAAAAGCAGGCGTGCGGACTCACCTCCACTCAATGCAGAAACTTGTTTAAGAGCCTCATCTCCGGAAAGTAAAACCCGACCGAGCAAACCTCTAATTGCTCCTATCGGTTCGTGCGGTGCAGTTGCATAAAGCCAATCGTAAGCACTTATTTTTCCAGACAATTGTTCATGGTGATCCTGAGCAAAATAAGAGGTATGTGTTTCATAACCCCAATCGTGAGTACCTGAATCTGCAGCTAATTGTGCGAGAATAATTTTTAGTAAGGTAGACTTTCCAATTCCATTTGGGCCAATAATGGCTACTTTTTCTCCTCGCTGAATTTCAAATGAAATATTTTTTAGTACTTCTGTATCAGCAAATTTTTTGTTCACATTTTTCACTGTCAGTACTGTTCTTCCAGAAGGTCTCGTCTGTACAAAGCGTAAATCGGGAGAGATTCTGGAGGAGCGTTTAACCTCTGGAACATCCATTTTATCAAGCTGTTTTACCCGCGATTGAGCTTGCCTGGCTTTAGTAGCCTTTGCACGGAAACGGTCGACGAATGCTTGAAGTTCTGCAGTTTTCCGTTCATAACTTTCAATTTCTTTTAGTTTTTGAGTTTCAGCCAGTATCTTTGCTTCAAGAAATTGTTCGTAGTTTCCTGTGTAAAGTCTTATTTCCTCATAATCAATATCAACAATGTAGCCGGCAACAGCATTCAGGAAATTTCGGTCGTGTGAAATAAAAACCAGTGTTCCATCAAACTGCGTACACAAATAGTTTTCCAGCCAGCGGATCGATACAATATCCAGATGGTTCGTGGGCTCATCCAGCAACATCACATCCGACTTTTGAAAAAGCAACTGAGCCAGAAGAACTCTTAATTTAAAACCACCTGATAGGGCATTCATTGGTCCAGAATGAAAATGTTCAGCAATTCCCAATCCTGACAACAATTCAGCAGCAAAAGACTCTGCCACATAGCCGTCTTCTTCTGCAATTATTTCCTCCAACTGTCCCAGTCTATGGCCGGTTTCACTGTCCATTTTTTCAGTTGCAAGAATTTTTTCTTTTTCACTGAGTGCTTTACACAAGGCCGGCTTACCTTGAAGTACAACGTCAATCACCCGAAAGTTTTCAAATTGGAAATGATCCTGCCGGAGTACTCCAAGTGTCAAGCCTCGTGGAACATTAATAGTACCGGAAGAGGGTCTCTCTTCTCCTGTAATCAAACGTAATAGTGTGGATTTACCTGCTCCGTTTGCACCTACAAGTCCATAACTTTTTCCTGGATCTAAAGTTACAGATGTTTTTTCAAAAAGCGTTTTTTTGCCATAATTCATGGCTAAGTCAGTAATACTGATCATTACAAATTATTGTTATTTTCTATGGAAATTGATGTACTCACCTCATGAATGGCAGCTTCCAATTTGAGATTTACAAACAGAAGAGAACCGCATCTCATGTTTTAGCATGCTTATAAGTTACTTGTAATTTTAGAAAAAAACTTGATGAATCTCAACGCAATTCTAATTCATCTGCCTGCAAGGTCGGTCTGGAGAGATTTTCTGAAAACACACTTTTTTAATTATTGACACTCTTAAGGTTGCCGAGTATAAGATATTAAGTTATCTTGAGTTGTATCCTATTGCTAAAATATTTTTTACATTTTTCGTCTCATGCACAGAAATTCAAACCTAAGAGAACAGAGCGATTATTTTGATTCTCTGCTTCCGGATCAGGAATCTTTGCTGATTCAACTGTGCAATCATCTTTTTAAGTCCGGATTTGTTTTTGATGATTCCTCTCAATCAGAGAAAGAAGCAGGAGGTTGGGTTATCTATGACTTTTTTGAGCAGGAGGCTGATGTCATAAGAGAGCTTGTCTCAAGAGAACGCTACGAAGGATACAGTAATTATGTGAAAAATTTTAATTGGCCGGCAGAGAAACTGATAAAAAAACTTGTTCAACGAATTACCAGAGCTTTTGACCAGTTGGCTAAAGGATCACACCATCATTTCAATATTCGTTACAATATTTCACATGGGCTCAGACAGGATGATACACATCCTCTATACGATCTGCTTTTGTATGTTGAAACTTATTTCAGCTTGGTTCTGGATGACAAACCGCAGGTGGAGGAAGTACAGGAGGATGAACCTGATTTTTCGACTACAGATCTAAAAATAGAAGACTTGTTTCAGCTCCGGAGCCAGGTTCAAGCACGTATTGCAGGACGAGAACTGGTTAAAGGTTTTCTGAAACATATTGCAATAGCACGTGGTGTATCAGTTGACAGTTTGGTCTCTTTAGAAAACAAACCGGAGCGTCAATTCCCTCCTATACAATTTGTTCGACCTTCTCTCAAATCTACTCCAGACAAAATTTCAACAAAGGCAGAGCTTACAGAAATTTTTTCCACTGAAGAAATTCCGGACTCTGCGCTTGAGCAGGAAACAGTAGAAAATGCGGATGAACTTTTTGAAATACCTCTCGAAACTGATGTTGATGATTCTGCAACAGAACCTGCAGAGGAAAAAGAAGAAGAAAATGATAAAGAAGTTGACAGTCAAGGTGAGACGCTTCCTGAGAATGATACTTCAATTAAAGATCTTGCTGAAGATGCTGACAGTGGCAGACAGAAAATAGTAGCTGCTGAAGATCCTCCGGAATCAATTTCTGCAGCAGATCTCCTGAGTGACGTGGATGAAGATGAGGATGAGGAAGATGAAGAAGATGGCGGAGGTTTACTGCAAATTGACTCAGATGAGACTGATGTGGTTTTTGGAACAGCAAAAATCGGCCAGGCATCGATGGAAAAATTTGTACTTCAGTATCCTGACAGTACACTCAAATTTCTTTTGCGTCGAAATATAGACGGAAGACCACTTGCTCTTGAAATTGAAGCAATTCATTCAGAATGGGAAGACCGGGGGTTATCAAGAGGGCGTTTGAAAAAGTATCTGCTTAACCTGATGGAATGGTCAGAAGTTCCAAACTTACCTGTTCATGATCTGCTGCAGAAACTCAGGAACCGACTCTATGAAGTTTCACACTCTGACTAAAACCAGCCGTTTATAAATTATTATCAGTTTTTCAATTCTTCAACTAGTTTGCTAAAATAATCCAAACTTTCTGGATTGGCAAGTGCAGCAGTGTTTTCCACTTTTTCTTTATTGATAGTTTGCAGCACAGCTTTCTCTACTTTTTTTCCACTGATAGTTCGCGGCACCTCAGGAACAGCAAATATTCTTTCTGGCACATGACGCGGAGTAGTGTCCTGACGAACAGCTGCTTTTATTTTTGCAGTTAAATCTGCATCCAGTTTGAGACCTTCTGCCAGCACCACAAAGAGTACTATCCGAACATCACTTTTCCAGGACTGGGCAATGACCAGACTGTCCATAACTTCCCGCATCTCCTCAACAGGGCGATATACTTCTGAGGTTCCTATTCTAACTCCACCCGGATTAAGAACAGTATCGCTTCTTCCATAGATTATTACTCCTCCACGTTCAGTAACCTCAATAAAATCACCGTGAGTCCAAACTCCAGAAAATTTTTCAAAATATGCCTGATGATATTTTTTCCCGTCCTCATCATTCCAAAAATAAATTGGCATCGAGGGAAATGGTGTAGCACAGACTAATTCTCCTTTTTCTTCAACGACGGACTTCCCATCAGGATTATACGCAAGAGTATTCATACCAAGGCTTTTGCACTGCAGTTCCTCTGAGTAAACAGGAAGATTCGGATTACCTCCCATAAAGCAGCCGACAATATCTGTTCCTCCGGCAACTGACATCAGGGCAACAGACGCAACCTCTTCATAAATCCAACTGAACAAATCTGCCGGCAGCGGAGAACCTGTTGATAAAATTACTCTTAAAGAATCCAGTTGGTGATTTTCTTTTGGTGAATAATCTGCGTTTTTAACTGCAGCAAGAAACTTGGGACTTGTCCCAAAATGAGTGATTTTCTGTTCATCTACAAAACGCCACATCCTGCCCACATCAGGGAATGTTGGGGCACCGTCATACAAAATCAAAGTCGCTCCGGATGCAAGACCGCTGACCAACCAGTTCCACATCATCCATCCACAAGTGGTAAAATAAAATAAGCGGTCTCCAGGTTGAACATCTGCATGATATCGGTGTTCTGTTAGATGCTTGAGCAAGGTACCTCCTGCACCGTGAACAATTGATTTCGGCAGGCCGGTAGTTCCGGAAGAAAAGAGAATGTAAAGCGGATGATCAAAAGGAAGTTGTGCATATTTTATGGCTGTCGCCTTAGTATCAAGCAGCTTTGACCAAGGCAGTTCTTTTTCCTCAAGCACCATAGATGTTCCAGTAAAGGGCACTACATACACTGATTTGATTGAAGGAATTCTCTGTGTAACTTCACGGATTTTAAGATAACAATCATGTTCTTTTCCGTTGTAATAATATGCATTAACAGTGATTAAGATTTTTGGTGATATCTGCCCCAAGCGATCGTTAATACCATTAATACCAAAATCTGGTGAACAGGAAGACCAGATTGCACCCAGACTTGCTGTTGCCAGCATAGCAATAATTGCTTCAGGACAATTCGGTATAACTGCTGCTACCCGATCTCCTGTACTGACTCCCTGTGCCTTCATTCCGGCAGCACACTGCATCACAGCAGTTCTTAGCTCAGCATAATTTAAAGACTGTGTTGCGGCATTTTCACCTACAAAGCAGAGAGCCTCGTTTTCATCTTCACCTTGCAGCAGGTTTTCTGCAAAATTCAACCTTGCTCCTTCAAACCAACCGGATGATTCAGTACCAACCTCAGGACTAAAAGCAGATTTTGACATGACTTTAACCCATGCTTCAGACGAGCGCACTTTACAATCATGCCATACTTCTTCCCAAAACTGCTCCGGATGCTCAATCGACCAGTCGTGCAAAGTCGAATATTTACAGTCGGGTAAGTTGTAACGTTCTTTAATTTTTTTAGTAAATTTAGTCAACAGTGTTTTTTCCTGTTCTTCAGGACTTGGCTGCCAAAGAGCAGTAGACATTTTTCTCTCCAATTATTTAAATTTAAGGTCTACAAGTTTTGCAGTGAAAGTTCCATCCCAATCTTCTGGTACAATTTCGTCAATTGGGAAACCAAATTCTTTTGAGTTTCCGGAGTTCAATGCTGAAGAGTCACTGAAAGAATAATTATTGACAGGATAGAATTTATGAACTTTTGAAATTTCTCCTTCATCATTAAAGAAGTCAACACTCATTACCGCAATTTTAATCGTCTGCTTTCCTTTATTGACAATATTTCCAAATATTGCTGTTCCCAGCTTGCCTTTCGAGGTGCCAGCACCTATCCTCACACTCAGGAGTTCAACTTGGGATAGTTCGTTTTTTAGTTTTTCTCGTTTAATCTGTTGATAATATAAAACAAAAATACTGAGAACAACCAGAGTAACACTGAGAATAACAAGGGGCTTGTGACGCTTGAAAAACATGAGTCTTGCTCCTGTTGGGGCTTGCGGTTGAGAAAATGTGACCCTTAACTATAGAGAAAACAACTGGACAATGTCCAACTTTTTGAACATCGTGGTCAAACTAAAAACTGACATCTTTACAGTTTTTTGCAGGCAGACCTGGCACGAGTTAGCTATTTTAAATTGATTTAATTGATTTTTTTAATAAATGTATTGTAGAAGACGTTTTCGATAGTTATAGTATGACTACCGCATTCTCTCTGTCTTCGCTAATCCGAGCTTCAGGAAGAAGTTAAAGACAACTTTGGAAGAGTCTGTAAACTGTTTATTTTGTAATATAATTATTTAAAAAATCGATTCCATTTAATATTTGAGAAATATCGGAGGAGCGAATGGTTAAAGTCGACATCGTAAGAGCAATCCAGTTAGGAACTGATTTACAGTTCGGAGAAGCTGAAAAATTGGTCAACGATATGTTGGAAATGATCAAAGAAAAACTAGAAAATGGTGAAGATGTTCTGATCACAGGTTTAGGAAAGTTTGAGCTGCGCAACAAAAAAGCTCGACCTGGAAGAGATCCTAAATCAAAAAGGGACTACGAAATTTCTGCAAGGAGAGTCGTAACTTTTCATCCCTCAAAAGTTTGGCGTGACGAGTTGAACAACAAAAACTAAATCAAAGCCTTCCATGCAATTTCAGGCAGTCTGCTTTGATTTAGATGGAACTCTGCTGGACAGCTTAGCCGACCTGGCAAACTGCACAAATAGAATTCTTCAAAAACGTGGCTTTCCTCAACATCCCATAGATGCATTCCGCTACTTCGTTGGCGAAGGAGCAAAAATGCTGATGACACGTGCCCTCCCGGAAAATGTCCGTCAAGAAACACTCATTGAAGAATGCAGACTCGATTTTGAAACAGCATACCGTGAATGCTGGAATGAGAAAACAGTACCTTATACTGATATTCCGGAGCTACTGGATGCACTGCATAATTACAAGTTAAGATTAACTGTTCTCTCGAACAAACCTCACGAGTTTACTCTCCTTGCTGTAAGTCAACTGTTACCGAACTGGGATTTTGAGGCTGTCTATGGACAACGGGAAGGAGTAGCACGCAAACCCGATCCGACAGGGATGCTTGATATTTGTCAACAGTTAGGACTTCCTGCAGACGCATTTTTGTATCTGGGAGATACTGCAACTGACATGAAAACTGCTGTTGCAGCAGGCTGTTTTCCTGTTGGCGTTCTTTGGGGGTTTCGTACTGAAGAAGAACTGCGGGATAATGGGGCACGTGCTATTGTCAAAAATCCATTAGACGTCCTCAAACTACTGAACTAAAATAAGCAGTGTAAGACCTCCACACACTGAGCAGTACTAATCCAGACATTTTATTCTGCCGACTCATTCAAACCTTGAGCACCTCATTAAATGCTTCCGTTATAAACCTGCTGGCCATTTTTTTTCGATAACTCAATGTCATATCAGTGTTATCCAATGGTTTTGCAAGTTTCGCTGCTGCCTGTACTGCATCTTCAATCCGCTCCAAAGTTAGTGATCCATCCTGCAGTATTTTTTCTGCCTCATCTGCTCTGAGAGGAGATGAGCCTACTGCACCCAATACAATCCGGGCTTCTGCACAATCACCATTATCCTTCTGTCTAAAGGCAGTGGCTACTCCAAGTAGCGGAAAATCAATCGCATTGCGCCGACTTAATTTGCGGTAATTCATTTTCCAACCAATTCCGGATTTTCCTGAATAATAGGTTGGCAAGCGGATGGATACCAGCAATTCGTCTGCAGTTTTATTGAGAAAATTTGCTCCGTCATTTTTGTAAAATTCACTCGCTGGAACAATACGTGTCTTAACTGCTTCTCCAGCCGGACTGGCCAGACAAAACTCTGCTTCCAAAGCAACCATCACCGGAGCACAATCAGAAGACGAAACTGCCAGGCATTTTGGACTGCTCCGGGCCACCCAACACGTATCTCCGGATTTTTTCAGGCAAAAGCCGAGTGCTTTACGCCATTGATAGCTTTGGTTGTAATAAGTGCATCGTGTATCCAAACACAAATTTCCACCAATCGTTCCCATATTCCGCAACTGCGGAGCTGAAACCAAAGATGCGGCTTTTGCCAATGCAGGATAGTTTTTGAGAATGTCAGGATGTTCCGCAACTTCATTCAGAGAAACGCCTGCACCAAGCGTTAATCCTGTTCCATCTTGATCAAAAACCAGCTGGAATAGTTCCGGAATTTTTCGTAACCCTATCAGATTTTGCGGCGTGAATTGCTGCCGTTTCATATTTGGAAACAAATCTGTTCCTCCAGCAACATACATCGCCAATTCGCCGTATTCTGCTTTTAAAGCAACGGCTTCAGCAATGCTCTTTGGAGCATGATATTCAAAAGGTGGTAAGCGCAACATTTTTTAATTACGATTAGGAAATTATAAAACTGAATTATCCTCCGGCGGCTCAACTTTGAGGGCTTCCGGAAAAGTAATTTTTGGAAATTTTTTGGGACCGATTCTTCCGGATTTGCCTTTTTTTAAATTCTGCAAACCTTGAAATATTTTTTCCGGAGTTATCGGTACTTCGTCAACACGCACCCCGACGGCATTGTTGATCGCATTAGCAATGGCCGGCATGATCGGCAATAACGGTCCTTGTCCGGCTTCTTTGGCACCGTAAGGCCCTTCCGGGTCATGAGTCTCGATTAAAATTGTTTCGACTTCCGGCATGTCGAGAGCAGTCAAACTTTTATAATCCAGCATCGATGGAGTTTTGTGCAATCCGGCAGGATTGTCTTTTCCGGCACGATAAACCTGAGCTTCCATAGTGGCCTCGCTCAACCCCATGTAAGCACCGCCTTCAACTTGTCCGATGACCAATTTTTCATTGATTGCTTGTCCAATATCGTGTGCCAGCCAAAGTTTATCTACACTATAAAGTCCACTTTCAGGATCACAAGTTACTTCGGCAACACAGGCAGAATAGCTGTAATTCGGTGACGGGCCCACCCCGGCACCTTTGAATTTTCCACCACGGCGCGGAGGAGTATAGCTGCCTACAGAGCCGAGTGTACCAAATTTTGTTTCCGCCCATTGTACAGCATCCACAAAAGAAACCGGTTCTACTGAACCATTTTTCGAGACAACTTGTCCTCTGCGGAGGGTTAATTTTTCTGCCGGAATTTTCAAAACTTCGGCTGTCGCAGAAAGTATTTGTTCTCGTAAAGGACGAACTGCCGCCAGCGTAGCATTTCCGATCATCAGCGTTACTCGACTGGAATAACTGCCTAAATCGACCGGAGTTAAATCTGTATCAGCCGTAACCACAATCACCTGTTCAATGCCGATGCCCAATTCTTCGGCAACAATTCCGGCCAAAACAGAATTTGAACCTTGTCCAATATCGGTGCTTCCGCAAAAAATGGTAACACCGCCGCCGCGGTCGATTTTGATTTGCACTCCGGAATGCGGCATTTTGTTCCAGTAAATTGGTAAGCCTGCGCCGCTCAAATAGGAACCGCAACCCAAGCCGATGCCCTTGCCCAGAGTTGACTCAGTACGCCGTTTTTGAAATCCGGATGATTCCGTTACTTTGCGGATGCACTCACCTAAGCCGTTGGTGGTAACTGTGAGGTGATTGATCGTTTTGCTGTTGTCCGGCATTAAATGTCTTAAACGCAATTCTGCCGGATCGAGGTTTAAATCTTCTGCAAATTTGTCGAGCAAAACTTCGAGTGCAAAGCGAGGTTGCGGAGTACCGTGTCCGCGTTTGGGACCACATGGGGCTTTGTTGGTGAAAACCCGCATTGCTTCAAATTTGTAATTCGCAATCGGATAGGTCACGGTTTGCAAGGCTCCGGTGTAAAAAGTGCTGGCCACACCGTAACTTCCGTAGGCACCACCGTCCAGAAAATTGCGGAAATGCAAAGCAGTAATAGAACCATCGGATTTCATTCCTGCTTTGACAAACATTAAAACCGGATGCCGTCCGCGGTGTGTGTAAAAAACTTCCTCGCGTGTCAAGGTCAATTTCACCGGACGACCTGTCATCATCGCCAATTTGCAGACAACCATTTCATGTTGAAACGGGTCTGTTTTTCCGCCGAATCCGCCGCCGACCGGAGTTGCAATCACACGAATTTGACTGGCCGGCATTTCCAAAACTTTGGCCAAAGCCCGGTGAACATAATGCGGTGTTTGTGTGGAGGACCAGAGAGTTACCCGCCCGTCGGCTCCGTGTTGGGCAACTGCCGAATGTTCTTCCATCGGCAAATGCGTGTTGCCTTCGTAATAAAAAAGTTCTTCACGAATATGGTCTGCTTCGGCAAAACCTGTTTCCGTATCGCCAAATTCGAGGGCAACTTGTTTGTGGATATTTCCGGAATCGGCGTATTCGTGAATCTGTGCCTCCGCCGCCGGAACGTCCGGTGCGGGAAGTCCGGATTCCTCTCGCACCGGACGTTCCGATAAAGGTTTCAAACCGTCCTCAATCGTCAAAATTGAAGGTAATATTTCATATTCAACAACAATATCTTCCAGTGCAGCCTCAGCGGTTTCCTCATCAATCGCGGCTACTGCCGCCACCGGATCACCGATCATGCGCACCTTATCGACGCACAATGTTTCTTCATCCTGACTTACCGGCAAAATCCCAAATGGAATCGGTAAATCCTTGCCTGTCATTGCCGCCACCACTCCGGACCGTTTCAATGCCTTTGAAATATCAATGCTTTTGATCCGTGCGTGCGGGTGCGGACTACGCAACATTTTGGCGTACAGCATACGTGGTAAAAAGAGATCGTCGGCATAAACAGTTTCGCCCTTTGCTTTGGCCAAGCCATCGACCTTTGTCCATGATTTGCCGATCCACTGATAATTATTGTTTTTATTCATAGTATTGTGGAAATTATCTTTAGCATTTAAAATTATCTTGCAATTAATTGAAATAGTTGAGGATCTACATTTGCATCAAATCCCCAACCCTCTTTTTTAATTTCTGCTTTACTCAAGACTCGATCTTCAAAGACCAAATCCAACCTGAATGCTTTTTCAATTCTAATTTCTGTGACCAATAAGTGAGCATAGTCTTCATGATAATTCAGGTAAATCATGGCAGAACGACTTTTTAGTTCCTGGTATCCATAAGGTTCTCCAAGTTTTGCTAATACTTCCTGGGCCGTTGTTTTGCCAACCTTGAGAAAACCAGGAATTGTTTCATCTGATAATTCCACTTTTCCAATTCTGGTTTTGGAGCAACCGCTCAGCAGCAAAAATAGGATGATGCTGATTATCGTTAACATGAAAATAGACTTAGTCATTGATTTATCTCGCACTTCTTCGAGTACCTGGATTGTTTGAAGTTGCTGGCGCAAAAACTCCCCAACCACTGCCGGTTTTTTCAATTTTCACTTCTGAAACAACTTTATTTTCAAAACGAATAATCAACTCACTCCCCTCATAAGTTCCATAAAGAAAAAAGAACTCACCACGTTCATGGTTGTAGATCAGAGTTTCTTTGCCCACCACAAAGCGGTGTACCAGAGGCTCACCTAAATTATTAATAATTTCTTTTCTTGTCGTTTCGCCAATTTTAATAAAGGACGGAATTCCCTCATCGGCCTGAAATTTTCCGAAGGTGCTGATGGAGCATGAGGCCAGCATAAAAATGCTACCGATGGCAGATAATAAAATAAAATAACGCATGATATTTCTCATTAGGATTTTAACAATTTTTTGATACCTACTGTATTTCCGTTGTTTGTTTAGAGGCCTGTTCAACAGCCTCCACAATTTTTGAGTATCCAGTACAACGACATAAATTTCCGGACAAAGCCTGCCTTATTTCCTGTGCCTCCGGATTTGATTTTTTGTCCAAAAATGCTTTTGCGGTCATCAACATTCCCGGTGAACAGTAACCGCATTGCGATGCACCTTGTTCTGCAAAAGCAGTTTGTAGTGGATGTGGAACTCCGTTTTCGGCCAAGCCTTCAATCGTTTGAATTTCACAGTTTTGCACTTCGACCGGCAAAATCAAACAAGCCAAAACCGGCGCTCCGTCAATCAACACCGAACAGGCCCCGCACTCACCCAATTCGCAACCGTGTTTGGTTCCGATGAGGTGCAGATCTTCACGTAAAACTTCCAGCAAAGTTTTGTGCGTTGCAGTCCAAACTTCGTGTGATTCACCGTTGATATTGAGAGTCAGTAGTTGTTTCATTTTTATTTGTATTTTTTGATTTTATTACAGGATAGTTGGGTAATAATTCATTTCTAAATCGACTATAGGTCTAAAATGTTCGGTTTTCCAGTCATCCTGTCTAGATGTTTTTCACATGAAAGCGTTTCGCCTTCATTTCAAAACGCGGCAAGGTTCCGTAAGGCACAATCGTGATTTCCGGACGCAAACTCAAATCATTGCGCACGGCCTGCTCAACGGTGTTCCTGGCTTTGTCTGGATTTGAATTATTATTTAGTTCCAATTCAATCGCCAAGTTTCCCATTTCCCGCTCAGTGGAAACCGTGATCCGGAATTCTTCAACTTCTTCACAGCGTCGTACCAAATTTTCAACCGCACTCGGAAAAATATTGATGCCGCGCACAACCACCATGTCATCGGCACGTCCTAAGACTCCACCTTCAAAACGGGCAAAAGTACGTCCGCATGCACACGGTTCCTGATTGAGCCTCACCAAATCTCCGGAACGGTAACGGATGACCGGATAGCCGATACGACCTAAATTAGTAATGATTAACTCGCCTCGCTCACCAGCCGGAACTGCTTCCAGAGTCTCAGGATTTAGAACTTCGACAATAAATTCGCTTTCAATTATATGTGTACCGCCAGGCTGACTTTCGCATTCAAAACTGTGCGCTCCAACTTCCGAAGCTCCGGCATGGTCATAACATTTTGCCTGCCAAGCAGCTTCGATGCGGGCTTTTGTAGCTGGAACATTGGCACCTGGTTCTCCGGCGAGAATCAGTTTTTGCAGGGTAATTCCGCCCATATCAAAATCGGCTTCCTCTGCCGCTTCCGCCAGTCGCAAAGCATAAGTTGGAGTGCAACACATCGCTGTTGCACCAAGCTCTTTCATTAAACTAAGACGTTGCAATGAATCGCGACCTCCGCCAGGAATCATCAGAGTTTTGATTTGCCGTGCGCCTTCGACTGCCGCCCAAAAACCGATGAACGGCCCAAAAGAAAACGGCACAAACAAACGGTCATTTTCCGTCAAACCTGCTCCCGCCAAAACATGGCCCCAACAACGCCCCCACCAGTCCCAACTTTCCGGAGTGTCCAAAACACGCAACGGTGTTCCGGTGGTTCCGGAAGTTTGGTGAAAACGGGAGTATGCGCTTTCTGGAAAAGTAGTGTTTGTGCCAAAAGGCAAAACATCTTTTTGAGCTTGTACCAATTCCGCTTTGGTCGTCAGTGGTAACAGTGGCAAATCCTGGATTGTACGGATGTCTTTTGTCCCAACTCCTGCTGCATCAAATTTCTTTGTGTAAAACCTGTTACTCCCGTTTATTTTTTGCAGCATGGAGTGCAGCTTTTCAATTTGCAGTGAACACAAAGATTTGCGCGAACTTGTTTCCACCAAGTGATCGAAATATATCATTATTCTCTATTACCTTACCTGAATCCTGCTTTTAGATTTTAACAATATTTCAACTGACATTCTATATCTTAAACTGATTTATGTTTTTTTGCTTAAAATAAAATAGGAGTTCGTATGGCGGGAATTACATGGACTTTTCAAAACATATAATAAAGTACTATTTCATTGTAATCCAGTTTTTATGTAGAAAATAACCTGAAACATATATTTTTTTGAATTAAGCATCCATTATTGTGATGAAGAATTAAGTATTAAACCAATAGTCATGCTTTCACAAACAATTCTCTCGGCACGTTTGCTAGAATTTCTACATTGGAATCCGTAATAACAATGCTTTCTGTGATTTCCAGACCCCAGTCATCAAACCAGAGAGCAGGCATAAAATGGAAAGTCATGTTTGGTTCCAAAACGGTTTTATCACCTTTGCGGAAACTGACGGTGCGCTCGCCCCAATCTGGTGGATAACTCAAGCCAATCGCATAACCACAACGACTTTCTTTTTCATAGCCGTATTTAGCAATTGTTTTGCGCCAGGCCGCTTCAATATCCTCAGCCAAATTTCCGGACTTGGCGGCTTCTAAGCCTGCTTCGATTCCTTCCAGGACAGCTTTTTCCACTTCAATATATTTTTGTGGGGGCTTCCCCAGATAAACGGTACGTGAAAGCGGACAGTGGTAGTGCCGATAACATCCGGCAATTTCAAAAAATGTTCCGGAATTGTGTGGAATGGGTTGATCGTTCCAGGTTAAATGCGGTGCCGAAGCATCCGCACCGGTGGGCGTCATCGGTACAATCGCCGGATAATCACCGCCCGCTCCATCCACACCGCTGATAGCGGAATGATATATTTCTGCAACCAGATCATTTTTACGCATGCCGGGTTTTATCACATCTAAAATACGTGCATGCATTTTTTCCACAATTCGTGCTCCTTTGCGCATAAAATCCAATTCACGAGGCGATTTTACTGTGCGCTGCCAATTTACTAAAGCTGTTGCATCGACAAATTTTGCCTGCGGCATATTTTTTTGCAACGATTCCAGACAGGCAGCCGAAAAATAGTAGTTGTCTTTTTCGACGCCGATTGTTTTTTGCGCGAGGTTTTTGTCTTTAAAAATATCACTCAAATAATCCATTGGATGTTTTTGCGGATTTTGTACATAGTCATCTGGATAACCGATAATATTTTCATGCTTCATAAACACGGTGCGTTTAGCACCGTTTGCATCCATTCCACGTCCATACCAGAGAGGTTCACCATCCATTGTCAATACTGCGCACTGATGTACATAAAATGACCAACCATCGTATCCCGTTAACCAGGCCATGTTGGAGGGATCTGTAACGATCAACACTTCAATATTTTTCTGATCCATACTTTTCCGTACTTTCTGGATGCGGGTCAGATATTCTTCTTTTTCAAATGCAGGCATATTTTCCTTTGTCAAAAAGTTGTCGGTATCAGCTCGTCATTGTTCACTTAAAGCAGTATTCCAATAATTTAACTTCGTTGTTTTTTCAAATGTATAAATCGCAAACGCAGCCGTGTACAATTTAACTGCTCGTTACAATACTGTGCTCGAAAATATCTTCATAACTTTGCAAAATATATTTGAAGTTTGAGCTGTTTCTTTAGCAACAATACTATGCAGATTAAGATGACTATTTAATGATGAAGCCGTAAAAAATCTAAAATGCATACTTTTTTGTCATTCCCCGATCAGGTCGAGGACAAACATTTCAGATACTTAGAAGTTCCTGGATTCCCGCTTTCGCGGGAATGACAACTATTTACGAAGTCATCATTTAATTACTTCTATTCATTTTTCTTAGCCACAATAAAAACCGATATGTCTTTACCCTTTCTCCATTGGTAGTCAATTTCAAAACCAGCGCCAGTCAAACTATCTTTCAATTCTTCTGTAGTAAAAATACTGACCAAAGGCAGCAAACCTAAGAATTTTCCAATCGGCGCAATATATTTAAAAAATTTCAGCTTATCTCCAATACACACCGTGTTTGTAACAAAAACACCTCCCGGCTTGAGCATTTTATGAACTTTGGCCAGTACCTGTTCTTTATCGGCCAATAAATGCAAAATGCTGAGTCCCAACACAACATCATATGTTTCATTCGCAACCTTGAAATCATCAATGCTTGATTGCTGTAATGTTATATTTTTGATATTTGCAGCATCTACTTTGCTTTGAGCGATTTCAAGCATTTTCGACGAAATATCAATTGCTTGAATATGCTTTACAAAAGACGAGTGAATGATTGCGGTTGTGCCCGTACCGCAGCCAAACTCCAAAACCTCCATTTCCGGTTGAAAATATTGTTGCGAAGTTTGCAACTTTTTTTGGTAAGCATCCTCATCTGCAACAGGACGCATCGAATAGCGTTTTGCGATTCTGTCCCAAAATTTAATGTTTTGATCCATAACCCTCCGTTATCATGCAAAGACCTTCCGCACCGTTTTCGATGATACATTATTTCCACTATAAACCAAGAGCATATTTTGGTATTGCTCGTCCAGTTTTTTGCCAATTATCCAACAGCTCTTACTGTCGCGGCGCCTCCAACTACTAGTTTGCGTTTGAAACACAGCTCATGTCTCGCACAATTTCAGCTTAGCTGACTAACAAAGTTCCACAAACAAAATCTGGTACATCTGTAACGTGAGTTTAGTATCAAGCAGATTGATTCAGTTTTGCATTTCAAGCAAGCACAATTCCATGTTTGCTTAACGGCAAAGAGCGATAGCGTTTTCCGGTGGCTGCAAAAATCGCATTGGCTAATGCCGGCGCCGCAAGTGGAGTTCCTGGTTCACCGACACCGCCAATTTCTTCGCCGGATTCGATGATGCTGACGGAAATTTCCGGTGCACCGTTCATGCGCAAAACGGAATAATCGTTGAAATTACTTTGTTCGATACGACCGTCTTTCAATGTTATTTCTTCACCTAAAGCCGCCGATAGTCCGAAGATAAAGCCACCTTGCATTTGTGCGCGGATGGTGTCTGGATTGATGACTTTTCCGCAGTCAATGCTGAGCCATGCTTTGTGTAATTTGATTTCATTGGAACCATTTGCGGATATTTCCAGTACTGCACCGACAATACTTCCAAATGACTTATGAAGTGCAATGCCGAGTCCGTGACCTTCCGGAAGTTTGCGTCCCCATTTTGCCTTCTGGGCAACTTCTTCCAGAACTTTGCGGAAACGCGGTGCCTCTTCCAACAATTTCCGTCGATATTCAAACGGGTCTTGATTAGCGGCATGCACTGATTCGTCGAGAGCGCATTCCGTGTAAAAAGCATTGTGTGAACTCCCCACTGAACGCCAAAAACCCACCGGAACACCTATGTCTACCATTGAATAATCGCAATCAAAATCCGGAATGTCGTAAGGTAATTCACTTGCACCTTCAGTTGAAGTTGGGTCAAATCCGATCCAACCCATCGGCGGAATATAGCGTTTGAGAATGGACGGAAGTGCCAATTGATTTTCCCATTGCACCGGTAAACCGTCTGTGCCTAAACCAATTTGAAAACGGCTCATACTTGCAGGACGATAAAAATCATGTTGCATATCTTCTTCCCGCATCCAGATAAGTTGCACCGGTTTTTGTAAAACTTTGGAAACCGTAACGGCTTGCGTAACATAATCTACTTCAATGCGTCTGCCGAATCCACCCCCAAGTAAAGTGGTATGAATTTGGATTTGGTCTTCATCGAGTCCGGTAATGTCTTCGGTAACATCCATTGACATTTCCTGATTTTGAGTTGGTGCCCAAACTTCGCAAAAGTTTTTACCAACGTTTGCCGTGCAATTCATCGGCTCCATTGTCGCATGTGCTAAATATGGAACTTCATATTCTAAATCAAGAACTTGCTCCGCCTTAATTTCCTCTTTTCCTTCGTCATCAAGTGCTGTGCGGAGAATTTTGCTGACTTTGGTACTATCCAAATCTTGCGTCACTCCACCCTGAAATTGTGGATTCAGGGCTTCCATGCCTTTTTTTGCGTGCCAAGTATTGTCGGCAACGACCGCAATTCCGTTTGGAACCGGAACAATCGCTTTGACTCCCGTAATTTTTTTAGCGGCAGCCTCATCATAGGAAAGCACTTCTCCACCAAAAACCGGAGATTGCCGCACCGTCCCAAAAAGCATTCCGGGTAAGCGCACATCAATTCCGTATTGTGCTTTACCTGTGACTTTATCCGGAAAGTCTAAGCTCGGAAGAGGCTTGCCAATCAAACGAAAATCTATTTCTGCTTTGAGCGGTGGATCCGAAGGCACATCCAGTTTCCCGGCGACAGTTGCTAATTCACCGTAATTTAAAACACCTTTTTCGGCATGAATAATTTGCCCAGATTGTGCTTTACACTCGCTGACTGGAACATCCCATTTTTGTGCCGCTGCCGTTTTGAGCATTTCTCTGGCTGCCGCTCCAACTTCACGCAAAGGCTCCCAAAACCCTTTGATGCTGGCACTTCCTCCGGTGAGTTGCATGGGTTGATCCGGATTTTTGAAATCCGAATTTGCAGGTGCGGTTTCAGTTTTGATTTTTGACCAATCGGCTTCCAATTCTTCTGCTAATATCATCGAAAGCGACGTATTCACACCTTGCCCCATTTCTGAACTTGGCGCAATCAAAGTTATGATTCCGTCTGGAGAAATCCGTACCCACAATCCTAATTTCACTCCGCTTTTTTCTAATGTAACCGTGCCTGCTGCAAAAGCTGCTTCCGGCATAAAATTAAAACCGATACTCAATCCTGCACCAGCAAGTGCGGAAGTTGTCAAAAAAGTTCTACGCTTTAAATAATTATTTTTCATTTCAAGCTCCTTTTTCCTTAATCAATTCTGACGCATGTTGAATTCCGCGTCGCACTCTGTCATAAGTTCCACAGCGACATAAATTGGTGATATTTGCTTCAATTTCGTCAGCACTTGGTTGCGGATTATTTGCCAACAAAGCCGAGGTGGCCATTATTTGTCCAGGCTGACAATAGCCACATTGTGGGACTTGTTCAGCAAGCCACGCCTTTTGCACAGGGTGTTCGCCGTTTTGAGGCAGTCCTTCAATCGTGGTGATTTCTGCACCAACTGCCGCAATCGCCGGAAAACTGCATGAGCGTACTGCTGCACCGTTAATGTGTACTGTGCAAGCTCCGCATTCGCCGATGCCGCAACCAAACTTAGTTCCGGTCAAGCCGACCACATCCCGTAATACCCACAACAACGGCATATCGTCTTCCACATCTATTTGATGCTGAACTCCATTTATTTTTAATGTTTGCATATGTCTCCTTCAAAGTTTACTAATTTTAAATTTATTGATCTATTGATCTAAATATTTTTACTCAAAACTCAAAACAGCACCCAGTTTTTTTACCGTTTCTTTGTTGACCCGCACCACAACATTTTTTTCTCTACGCTCTGTAATGATCAAATCAGCATTTGATCATTCCTTTAAGTGGTGGGAAACAGTCGGTGCTCCAATATTTAATTTGCTCATAATATCAATAATAAAACAGTTCTCATCCTCGTAAGCACTTTGTTGAGTGTTTTTGGCAATTTCCATAATTAATTGAAAGGGATTCGGATTTGAAAGTGCTTTCATTGCTTTCATGATTTGATTTATTTCCATACTAACAATTTGTCAATTCGATAGTTATCGTAATGTTTATGTATGACACTGAAAATTATCAAGGTCAAAACTTTTATTCATTATACCTACAAACTCTTCGCACAGTCTCAGTAGTAACATTGTTTCCGCTGTAAATTTATGCTGTGTTTTGACCGTGCATTTTCAGTTTGTTGGCCATAATCCCGCCATACCCTTCACTTATATTTTAGAGATGTAACCTTAAACAATACGTAAATTCCTGCGATCAAACCACCTCCGGAAAGCGGAACAACCACACCTGATTACAGAGGACCAATACTCGCAACGAATCCGTATTTCAAAAAAAGTTCAAAATTTTTTTCTCAAAATCATTGATGTTTCTCGGATTGGTGCGGATGAGATATTAAAACATCGGGACGGCTTGAGTTTTGGAGGAACTATTTTTTGAGACACTCAGGTTTTTTGGAATTATGACCAAAGAAAATTTAGCTGATACGGAGTCCGCTACTTTTCAAGACCAAACGGTGCAAATGCTGGTACGTCTCGGTTATGCGACTCCGCCATCACCCTCTCCAAGAAGGGATTTGGGAGATTTGATATTGAGATAATACGATTTATTGTCACCCTTTCCAGGAATATTCTTTGCTCAACTGATCGGCTACTGCATCAAGTGCGATTTTTGTGCGTTGCACAATGTCATCGACTTCAGTTTTGGTGATTGTCAACGGCGGAGCAAAACCGAGAATGTCGCCGTTCGGCATTGCACGAGCAATCAGTTTTTGCTCCAGGCAAGCCGCAGACACTTTGGGGCCGACTTTCCAACTGACATCAAAGCGTTGCTTTTTGGTTTTGTCGGCGACAAATTCCAATGCGCCCATCAAACCAACACCTCGCACTTCGCCGACAAGTGGATGATCGTCAAAATATTCATGGAATTTTTGCTGAAAATAAGCTCCAGTGTCGCGGGCATTTTCGGTCAAGTTTTCTTTTTCAAGAATATTTAAATTGGCCAATCCGGCGGCGGCTCCAAGCGGATGTCCGGAATAAGTCCAACCGTGTCCCATCGGACCGAGTTCTTCCGAACCCCGCTCAATCACTCGCCAAACTTTATCACCGACAATCACTCCGGAAAGCGGCAAATATGCGCTGGTCAAACCTTTGGCCACCGTGATTAAGTCCGGACACATTCCGTAAAGATGCGAACCGAAAGGCGTACCGATTCGTCCGAAACCGCAAACCACTTCATCGGCAATCAAAAGCACATCATATTTATTCAAAACTTTTTGCACAGCATCCCAATAACCCTCCGGAGGAGGAATCAATCCTCCGGTTCCCATCACCGGTTCGCCAATGAAAGCACCGACAGTTTCCGGCCCTTCGGCCAAAATCATATTTTCCAGTTCATCGGCGCAATACTGCGAAAATTCTTTTTCGCTCATTCCGGCTTCAGCATTCCAATAATGATGCGGGGCGAGCGTGTGCAGAATTCCATCAATCGGCAAATCAAAGGCTTGGTGAAACAAGTTTAATCCGGTCAAACTTCCGGCGGCAATGCTCGAACCGTGATAGCCGCGATCCCGCGAAATGATTTTCTTTTTGTCTTTGTTGCCCAAAATATTTTGATAATAACGCACTAACTTAATTTGCGTTTCGTTGGCATCAGAACCGGAAAGTCCGTAGTAAACTTTGCGCATTCCGTCCGGAGCCCACTCAATGATACGCTGAGACAATTCAATAATCGCCTCGTTGGAATGCCCGACATAAGTATGATAATAAGCCAATTTTTTGGCTTGTTCATAAATTGCGTCCGCGATTTCTGTGCGCCCGTAACCGACATTCACGCAATAAAGTCCGGCGAAACCGTCTAAAAGTTCCGTGCCTGCTTGATTGCGGATATAAATTCCTTTTCCGCTTTGGATAATATTGACCGGAACTTTGCCGTGAGCGTGGTCGCTGGCGTGAGTGGAAGGATGAAAGACCGTATTGCGGTCGGTGCTTTGTAATTGTTCAATGTTTTGGTTTGACATGAGAGTCTCCTGAAAAAGTGGGTGATTGTTTTATTACATTTTATTTTGACAGGATTACAGGCTAATACTGGGAATAGGTCAGTATACAATATTGTACACAACAACCTTTTACATCCAGTTATCCGGTCATAAAAGACTTCTTAAAAAAAGTATAACGCAAAAATGACGAAATATTTTATTGAAAAAAGCAATATTGCAGGAATAAAAATAAAATAATACAGTTTGGAAAGTATTATTTTTGGATTTGACTCAAATTTCAAACTTCGAAATATCCAGATCAGCGGCAATAACTGCGATAGTATCCCAGTTTTTGACGTGAGCACGACCGGCACGAGTTATGAGGATACCGTCGGTTTGTGAATGAATTTCAACGGGAGACACATCGATATCTGTCAGACTGTGAATCATTCCAATCACTTGTCCTTCAGAAACAGAACCTCCTAATTCCACTAACGGCTCAAAAAGCCCTTCGCTAGATGCCATGATATAGCCACCAATATCAGGTGTTTCCATAAATCTAGTTTCCGGAACAGTCTCTTTTGACGGAGCTAAAATACTGAAATGCCGTAAAATATTTTTGATTCCGTTTTCTGCAATTCTAAGTGTGCGTGGACTGACAAAACCGCCACCTCCGAGTTCCGTAGAAAGGAAAATTTTTCCGGCGTTTTCAGTAACTGTATCCAGCATTCCATCACTATCTAATTCACGCAGAACCAAAGAAATTGGTGCACCAAATTGATGTGCAGCCGCAATAGTTTTGCTCATTTGTTCCTGATTCTCCAACTCATGCATCACCACACAAGGTTCAAAAATCATCGAGTTTCCACCAGAATGGAAATCTAAAACAACATCACTGCGCAAGACTAATTCCCGGAAGACATAATCCGCAATCAAAGAGGTCATTGTTCCTTGCGGGTTTCCAGGGAAAGCACGATTCATATTGAGACCATCCACAGGAGAGAGTCTGGTACCAGCCAACACTGCCGGATAGTTCAGGTACGGTACGATAATCAACTGTCCCTGAATATCTTCTGGTTTCAAGGTGTTGGCTAATTTTCTTAAAGCAATCGGACCTTCATATTCATCACCATGATTTCCTCCCGTAAAAAGAATTGTAGGTCCCTCGCCATTTTTTATGACAATGATCGGAAGCAGCAAAGAACCCCATCCTGATGTATTGCTTGAGTGGGGTATTTTCAAAAAAGTCCTGAATTTCCCGTCTTCCTCAAAAGATATCTTCTCTGTGAGTTGAAGAATCATAAATATGCTGATTGATTAATCTTTAATGATAATAGAGCTTAACATAAAATAGATTTCTCGCTGCACTCGAAATGACACGATTATTGGACCTTTCACAGGTTCATCCATCTGGTATAAAGAATTTATTAGTACAGCATCTGATAATTCACTGTACTATTGTATTGAAAAATCTTGTGCAGCAGAATTTTACAAGGAAGCCGGCATTCTTTTTGATGTTGATCATGACACTGAAGAGTCATGTACTTGCACTTGTAACAAAGACAATGAAGATGGTTTGAATTATCTTCCTCCAACCAGGATAGAGTCAATTTTCAAGGTCGGCTGCCCCACAGTTGTTGGAACCCAGCCACTGGCGGCCCCACACATTCCGGCAGCCAAATCCAAGTCATCTGCAATCATCGAAATTTGCTTGAGAACATCAAATCCTTTACCAATAAGAGTTGCTCCCCTAACAGGTTCGGCGATTTTTCCATTACGAATTGCATAGCCTTCCTGCACGGCAAAATTGAACTCACCTGTTCCAGGATTTACTGAGCCTCCTCCCATTTTTTTGGCATACAAACCAAAATCAATCGAGCTCAGCATTTCAGCAAGATTATCTGATCCTGGTGCAATGAAAGTATTACGCATTCTGGAAACCGGTGCAAATTTATATGATTCTCGCCGTGCAGAACCGGTGCGTTGAATACCAACTTGTCCTGCACCTATTCGGTCACTAAGATAATTTTTGAGTATCCCGTTCTCGATAAGTATTGTTCGTTGTGTGGGAGTTCCTTCATCATCCACATTGCAGGAACCCCACTTGTTTGCCATTGTTCCGTCATCAATTGCAGTCAGAATTGACTGCCCGACCCTTTCTCCAATTTTGTCATAAAAAGGTGAGGCTTTTTTGCGAATAGCTTCGGTTTCCAAAGGATGACCGCAGGCTTCGTGAAAAATAACACCACCAAATCCGTTGCCCAAAATAACCGGCATTGTACCACCATTGATATAACCTGCTCCGGCCATACGCAATGCAGATTGTGCTGCATTTTCTGCAAGTTCTTCCAGATTTAAATCCTCGAAAAATTCATAACCACCCAAAACTCCGGGACTTTCTCCTGCAGTTTGGGGTCCGTCCCCTTTTTCCGCAACCGCCGATAGGCGCATTCTGGAATAACTCCGTTCATCCTCAGTCCACAAGCCTTCACTGTTTGCAACCAGAATAGAACGTTTCTTTTCTGCCATGTTTACCGTCACCTGTTTGACTTCATCTCCATGCTTCCTTGTTAGTTCATCCAGATTACGGAGTAATTCTACCCGTTCAGATTTACTCACAGATTCCGGATTAATTGCAACATGATGAATATCCTCCACAGCTTGCTGTTCAAGTGCCTGCAAACTTTCCTGTCGGCTCTCTTTGTGTGATTGTCCTAAATTTTTTGTTAGTTTCAACAAATTCTCTTCATCCGGATCACTGCTGTAACCATAGTAGGCCTCATTTCCATAAAGTAAACGCACACCAATTCCAAACGAATTTGAGGAGTTGATTTCATCAATCTTCTGATCCAGCAGATTGATTGAGGATGAAACAGAATCTTCAACAAAGACTTCTGTAAAATCTGCCCCCTGCCTAAGCCCATGTTCCAAAATTTTTGTGACCGTGTTTTCTGCTAACATATAATTATTTCAGCTAAATAGTTAATTCGTTTGCGTTTGCAAACATTGTTTCGTTTAAGTCTAATCTAAAACTAATTGTGCTGCAATCCGGAAACCAGTCAGACCAGATTATATTCCTGAATCATGCGGCCTTCTGCAAAACGCTGATAATCCAATTTGCTGACATCTACTGTAGTTGCCCGGCCATCAATCAAGATCTCAGCCATCAATTTTCCACAAATCGGCCCCTGCATAAAACCATGACCTGAAAATCCAGTCAGTAAATAGTATCCTGTTACAGGTGTTGGACCAATAATGGGATGAGCATCTGGTGTCATTTCATACAATCCTGCCTGTCGTGCAGTTATTCCAGTACTGCTAAGCAAGGGCATTCGCTCTACTGCAGCTTCAATATGTTTCAACTCCCAATCAGTATCAATACTCTGATCTGCACCAATTATTTGATTTGGATTAGACATCCCACTGAGTAAGCCATTACCTTCCCGGTGGAAATAGAGACTTTGAGCAAAGTCAATTACAAATGGAAAATCTTCCGGTAGTTCCGGCAGGGCTTCTGTAACCAGCCATTGACGCCGCAATGGAGAGACTGGTGTATTAACTCCAATTTTATTTCCAAGGTCAGCACTCCATGGTCCACAGCAATTGACTACGGTTTTGGTTTCAACATTTCCAAGTGTGGTATTAACTCTCCAAACCTGATTATTATCAATGTCAATAGAGCTTGCAGAACAGTTGGTGAGAAAAGTGGCGCCAAGCCTTTTAGCTGCGTTAATATAGCCCATCACAATACTGTTTGGATCAGCAAGTCCTTCTTCTGCATTGAAAGATCCAGCTATGACATCCGGGAAATTACAGGGTGCAGCAAGTCGACGTACTTCATCTCCTGTAAGCCATTCAGTTTTAATTCCAAGAGTACGTTGTAATTTCACTGCCCGCTTAAACGCCTCAACATCTTTTTCCCGAGTCAGTGCAAACAAATAACCGCATTTTTGTACCAATGCCGCTTGTCCGATTTCATCCTCTAAAGACTCGATCATGGCAAGGCTTTTTTGAGAAAGTCGGATATTGACTTCAGTCTCGAACTGATAGCGGATTCCACCGGCACAGCGGCCAGTCGCCCCTGTCCCAAAGAATTGTTCGCGTTCCAGCAACAGGATGTCCTTGTAACCGCGACAAGCCAAATGGTAAGCAGTACTTGCTCCCATCACCCCTCCGCCGATGATTACTACAGAAGCAGTTTTAGGAAGCTCTGACATATATTTTTTAGGCTTAGGAATGAGGCAAAAATATAATTTATTTGTTGATGTTTAGTTCACGATTCTGCAGAGAGAAAAGTAGAAAAAACCATCACATGAAAATCATATATCTGTATAACTGAGGTAGGCTTTCAAAAAGACTACTGCCTTTTCGGTTATTTTAGGCCCTCTGCGAAAAAAGAACTGTTGTGCAACTGAGTATTTATCCACTGTAGTCGGTTTTTTTTCATTCATTTCTCCATTGACATCTCTACTTGCAGTAGTTAGAACTTTTTGCAAAAGCACCGGTGTTGCATAATTAATTTCTTCCAGTTCCAGAGTCATCCTGGAGGCCAGCATCGTCATGGGAATACCATATAAAGTTTCGGCAAAGAAAAAACTCAAAAAACGTGCAACCGCTTCAATTTCTTCATTACTGCGCTGCAGTAACCAAATCGTCATTTCGCTACGAAAATCTGCCAATTCCTTCTTTTTGATTCCGGCAGAATTAATTCCCAATTTAGCCTCACTCAGATAGTCTTTTGTTTTTATCCGCATGAAGTTTAAAAAACCTCCAGATTTGCGAAATATCCTGTTGTTCAAAAAGCGCTTCTCAAAGTCACGCAAAATAAAGCGTCCCAACATAAGTTGCTTCAATATCTGTTTTGAAGCAGTGGCATCTTTCAAGTCAGACGAAACACGCTCTAACAGCAGGACAAGTTCTTTTTGCTCATTTTCAATGTCCAGCAAACGCTGAATTTCCTCTTCAGTAATTTGTGGATTATTGGCTGGCACTTCTGGAGTCAGCGGTAACTCAGCTACTTTTACCTGATATGTTTTTACTGCTGAAGGAGTTTGAGGAATAGTAAAATACTGGAGATAAAGTAAATAGGCCGTAGAGAGGAAAAAGACTCCAGTAAACAGAGGATATAATTTTTTCAGCTTCATGCTTCTTACCAGTTAAAATAAATGGTTTGTGAGCAGACCGGCTCTAGATTTTAGAGTTTGCTTTCAAACCAGCTTGGATGCGTAACGGCAAAGCATGAAGTTTGATAAAACCAATAGCGTCTTGCGGATCATAAGCACCTTGGTCTGCCTCCATTGTTGCCATATCCTCATCATAGAGGCTGTTAGGCGACTTTCGGCCGGTCACCATGCAGTTACCCTTGTAAAGTTCCAGACGAACTGTCCCGTTTACAGGCTCCTGTGTTTTCTTTACCATATCAAGTAGAATTTCCATTTCAGGTGAAAACCAAAACCCATCATAAGTCAACTGTGCAAAACGCGGCATCAATGTATCTTTGAGATTGATAACACCTCGATTCAGAGTAATTGACTCCATTGCACGGTGAGCAATATGCAGAATAGTTCCACCAGGTGTTTCATAAACACCTCTGTTTTTCATTCCTACGAAACGTGATTCTACCATATCAATCCGGCCTACACCATGTTTTCCACCCAACTCATTGAGGTAGGTCAACAATTTGGCAGGAGAATATGCTTTGCCATCTACAGCAACAGGGTTCCCCTTTTCAAATTCGATTTGAATATCCTGTGACTCATCCGCTGCTACTTGCGGTGATTTTGACAATTCAAACATTTCCTGTAAAGGAGCCTGCCAAGGGTCCTCCAACATACCAGATTCAAAACTAATGTGCATTAGATTTTCATCAGAACTCCAGGGTTGATCTTTTGATGCTTTTACCGGAATTCCATACTTTTCTGCATATGCCAATAGTTCTGTTCTACCAGGATATTTTTGGAAAAATTCTGGAATTTTCCATGGTGCAACCACCTTTATATCGGGTTTTAAAGCATAATAACTCAGTTCAAAGCGTACCTGATCATTGCCTTTACCGGTTGCACCATGTGAGACAGCAACTGCACCTTCCTTTTCAGCAACTTCAATTTGTTTTTTGGAAATCAGGGGACGCGCCAGTGAGGTACCCAATAAATAAGTTCCTTCATAAAGTGCATTCCATTGAATTGAGGGCAACACATAATCCTGAACAAATTCTTCTTCAACATTTTCGATCAATACTTTTGCTGCGCCTGCTTTTTTACCTTTTTCGATAATAGCATCCAAATCTTCAACTTTCTGGCCTAAATCAAGACAGAGTGCAATGACTTCATAACCTTGTTGATCAAGCCAATGAACAAGGACAGAGGTGTCTAATCCACCGGAATATGCTAATACTAGTTTTTCTTTCTTCATAATCAGTTTAAATGTGTTTCAGAAACTTGAGTAAGCTGAGTCTCATCTGACTCTTCGTAAATATCAGGATATTTTTCTGGATCTGCAGGTTTTGTACGAATCACTTTGAGGGCAACCGGACCTTTTTTACCTGACCCGACTTCAAATTCGACACGATCTCCCAGGTTGAGAAAACGAAATCCGGCCTGCCTTATTTCAGACTGATGCACAAAAAGGTCATCACCGGAATCCTGTTCTATGAAGCCAAACCCCTTATTTGGGTTAAACCATTTGACTGTACCGTCACGTCGAACACCTTCTTCATAACTCTGCTGTTTTTTTGACAGTAACCCCAGTGCCAATAAAAGTACTATGAATGAAAAAACTGCTAAAATTATGATGATGTTTTCATTAACAATTATTTCAGTAGTTTTTTGATTCCAAAGAAAATATAGCAATCCCAACATTACAGCAGTTTGTGCTGCAATGATGGCAAACAAAGATTTGTTGTTCATGTTTTGTTATTTTATGCATTTGTTTTTTTGTAATATTCAGCTGCGAATTTTTTTGTTTTTCCTCTGCAACAATTGTATTTAAACAGTTTGTTCTGCCAGCCAACGCTCTGCGTCAATAGCTGCCATACATCCAGTTCCAGCAGCAGTCACCGCCTGACGGTATATATGATCCTGAACATCACCTGAGGCAAAAACTCCCTCAACCGAAGTATAAGTAGAACCAGGAGTAACTTTCAGATAACCGTTTTCGTTCAAATCCAATTGGCCTTCGAACAATTTCGTGTTTGGTGTGTGACCAATCGCAATAAAAAGACCTGTCAAAGGATGTTCTGTAACTTCTTCTGTTTTAACATTTCTGACTTTCAAAGATGTCATTCCCGCCATTGCATTGCCAACAACTTCTTCCACAACTGTATCCCAAAATATTGTAATTTTTTCATGATCAATAGCACGCTGCTGCATGATCTTACTTCCACGAAATTCATCCCGACGATGAATCAGTGTGACACTTTTACAGATATTTGCCAAATACAGGGCTTCCTCCAGAGCAGTATCTCCGCCGCCAACAACTGCTACATCTTGCTCCCTGAAGAAAAACCCATCACAGGTTGCACAAGCCGAAACGCCTCTTCCGCTGTATTCTTTCTCTGAATCCATACCCAGCCATCTCGCAGAGGCTCCAGTAGAAACAATCAATGAATCACAGGTCAATGTGTCTTTGTCTTCCAAAGTGAGTGTGAACGGACGTTGAGACAAATCGGCCTCTACCACGTCTCCAGTAAAAAATTGTGTTTCAAAACGTGCGGCTTGAGCTTTCAGAAGATCCATCATTTCCGGACCTTTGATACCCTCAGGAAAACCGGGATAATTCTCCACATCTGTGGTAATCATTAGTTGCCCACCTGCCTCACGCCCAGAGACGACAACAGGGTTCAAGTTGGCTCTTGCAGCATAGATTGCTGCGGTCAAACCTGCAGGTCCAGAGCCTAGAATAATAAGTTTGTGATGTTGTGTTTTTTCTGACATTTTTTATTTTTATTGTTTTTCAAGATTTGAAGTGTGTGCATTATAAAACAAAATATCCAAGATCATAATTTTTTACAAATACAATCTAAAACCGTTCTTATCTTAAAAGCATTTAAACTAGTTATAGTTTAGCATTTCGGACCACGAAATGATCAAGTCAATTCACTTTTTTAGAACTGTTAAGACAACTATACTTGGTAAAAATCTCACTTACGGCGCATTGACGGTTAGTAAGTTTGTCTGTTGGAAACTAATTATAACGGTAGTTCGATTCTAACCTAATAACAAAATTTTCTGCCTTTATTGAACCCGGTATCACACATTTTCAGAGCAGGTATCAGTTTTAAATCTTCAGTCGTTTTTCCAGTTCTTTAAAAGAAAATTCCAACAAAAGCGGAGATTCCTGAAGGGAAGACATCGGCCTGCCTAATTCTTCCCATTGAGCCAGCAAAGACGCCATTTCAAACTGAGACAATTGTTGTTCTGCCTTCAGGGCTGCATGGACTGCAACTACCTGACAGATATCTGCTAATATTTCTTCAATATGCCCCCGTTTTCCAAATAATGCCAGCTGATCCAGGATTTCTTTGATTACTTTTTCTACCTGATCTCCTTTCAACAATTCCGGAATCGTATTCACTGCAAAGGTACTGCCTCCAAAAGGACTAAATGTAAAACCGGAAAGTTCCAGAGGTTCAAAAGATTGTTCCAGCAGTACTGATTCCTGAGGTGTCAGTTCCAATAAAAGTGAAGCCTTGAAAGTCTGAACAGGCACTTCTTTTTTTTGAAGTGAATCCACATAATAATCATAGAGCAAGCGCTCATGAAGCGCTCGTTGTTCAATCAAGACAAGTCCTGCAGAATTTTCTGCAACAATATATTTATTTCTCAATTGTCCCAGCACCAGGATTTTTTTCGAAAGTTCCGGAAGAGGTGAAATTAAGCGTAGATTGCGTATCTCATTTTCTGCAAATTTCACTGGAATGGAACCCGGAACCACACCTGCTTTCGCGGGAACAAAATCCTGTATTTTCTCAGAAAATCTACTTTTTCCAGTGACGCCTGGTTTGTCGGCTGTTGCAGGGATTCCAATTTGATTTTGCTGACTCAGGGAACCGCGTGGTGGTGATTCTCTGGCTTCTTTTACAGACACTTTTTTACTGGCTGCAGGTAAAATCCCTGAAGGTAATTCTTCCAATGGCAATGAGTCATCCATTGGCAGTTCAATTTGTCCGGATACGCCTGTGTGGGATTTTTGTAAAGCCGAATGTTCCCTCCCAAAAAATCTGCGACTCGCTCCATCTTTCAGTGCTCGGGAAATTTGATCTGCCAAAATCGCATGTACCAGCTGATTATTCCTGAAACGAATTTCCGTTTTTGCGGGATGTACATTGACATCAATTTCAGTTGGATCTATTTGGAGATGAAGAAAAAATACTGGATGCTGACCTTTTCCTAAAAAAGTACCATAACCATCATAAATTCCATGATTGATGGCTGGAGATTTAATATTTCTCTCATTCACAAATACATACTGCCAGCGTCTGCTCGTTCTGGGTTTTGAGGGAAAAGAGATGAAGCCGGAAAACTTCAGATATGTTTCTTCATGTTTTACCGACATCATAATTTCCTTAAACTCTTCACCAAAAAGCTGCTGGATTCTTGTCTGCAGTTGCTGACCTCCAGTTAGATTAAGCAACAACTGACGATTATGAGTAAGGCGAAAATGGAGCTGAGGATTAGCCAGTGCCTTTTGAACTATATGCTGTTGAATGTGTTGAAGTTCAGTTGCAGTAGTTTTCAAAAATTTTAATCTGGCAGGTGTATTATAAAACAATCTTTCGACAGTAACTTTTGTTCCCAGTGGAAATCCTGTTTTTCCAACATGTTCCAGATAACCGCCTTTGATGAACAACTTGGTTGCCCCCTGACTCTCATCATTACAGGTCAAAATCTCAAAATGAGAAACTGCTGCAATTGAAGACAGTGCTTCTCCACGAAAGCCCAAAGTCCTGATACGAAACAAATCATCTTCATCAATAATTTTGCTTGTTGCATGCCTCTCTACTGCAAGTTGAGCGTCTGCTTCGTTCATTCCGCAACCGTTATCAAGCACCGAAATCATGTCCTTACCGCCATTTTTTACGTTGACTTGAATTGCCGTTGCTCCTGCATCAATTGCATTCTCAACCAGTTCTTTAACCACCGATGCAGGACGCTCAACCACCTCGCCCGCAGCAATTTTATTGATCAATGATTCCGGCAGAATTTTGACAATATTTGCATTAAATGAAGTTTTAGTCATTTTTTAGTGGTAACTTTTAATAAATCTAGAGTAAGTATTTTGGTGAAGCATTTTGTTGTCGAAAGTTTTGCATATTATACTTGAAGTCATCGTAGCTCAAAGACAATCGTGAAGCAAGATTGACTCTCAATTTTTCGCAGAATTTCCATTTTATTATTCATCAAATGCATTACTCACTCATTTCGAGTGAGTAAGATTTACACATTGCTGGCATGTTGGTCACTCAATGCGTAGTTTATCTTAATCTAAAACAATAAAGGAACGAATATGCGACTAAAAACTATTCTTGCCGGACTCGTAATGGGTCTGATTGCTTTTGCTCCTCTGGCAGCAACAGCAGATGAAACTGCAACGCTCCGGATCATCCTTACCGGAGATCATTACCTCCTTCCATCCCAAAAAGGGCGTGGTGGTTATGCTAAATTGGCCACAGTGGTTAAACAGGAAAAGGCCGGAGCCGAACACGCAATCTTCGTCCATTCCGGAGATGCATATTCTCCCTCGCTACTGGCAGGAATGCTCAAAGGTAAGCAGACTGTAGATATGCTGAATGCCGTTGGACTTGACATGATGGTACTGGGAAATCATGAGTGGGATTTTGGTATGGAGACTTTGCGTGAGAGGATTTGGGAGTCTAAATTTCCGGTACTGGCCAGCAACGTTGTGGATGTTGATGGATTGCCTATAGATGGCACTGTTCGTACTTCAATGCTCAGTGTAGGACCATTCCGTGTTGGTGTCATGGGATTAGTGACTCCGGAAACCGAAGTACTTTCCTCCGCAGGAACTGACCGTTTTTCTCCTGTTTTGGAGACAGCAAAAGCATTGGCTGAAGAACTGAAATCTCAAGGAGCAAACCTGATTGTAGCTCTGGCACATCTCGATGTCTTTGAAGATCAGGAACTAGTTGACAGTGGGATTGTGGATGTAGTTCTTTCCGGACACGATCACTATTATATCACCTGGGATGACGGTAATGTAGCCTGGATGGAGGCCGGTGAAAACTCGGAAAAAGTCGGCGTGATGGATGTAAGCATGACATCCTATATGAAACGTGGTAAAAAACGTTTCAAGTGGGAAGCAGACATGCGTATGGTAGACACCAAGAATGTTGCTGAAGATGCTGCTATTGCCTCAAAAGTTAAAGGCTATGAAGACCGCCTGAGCAAAGAACTTGATATCGAAATCGGTTCAACGAGCACTGAACTCGACAGCCGCAGAAAAACAGTGCGAACAGGTGAAGCCGCAATAGGAAATCTGATTGCTGATGCCATGCGTGCTGGTGTTGATGCGGAGATTGGTTTTGCCAATGGTGGTGGAATCCGGGCTAAGAAGATTTATGCTCCTGGAACCACACTTACTCGTCGTGATATTTTGACAGAGTTGCCTTTTGGTAATGTTGTAGTTAAACTCGGTCTAACAGGAGCACAAATTTGGGAAGCTCTGGAAAACGGAGTAAGTCAGGCCGAAAAAGGTGCCGGACGTTTCCCGCAGATTGCTGGAATAAGTTTCGTCTGGAATCCTAAAGCCAAAGCTGGTTCGCGCGTGGTTTCAGCCAAAATTGGTGGACAACCCCTGGATAAGGGACGCAACTACACAGTAGCAACCAATAACTATGCTGCAGGTGGTGGAGATGGCTACAAAGTCTTCAAAAAAGGTAAGGTTATCATCGATGCCAGTGGAGCCACATTGTTGGCCGGAATGGTGATGGATTACATCAAAACCAAAGGTACTGTCTCTCCAAAAGTAGAAGGACGTATCGTTGCTCAGTAATTTTAAATAGCAACAAAGCTAAAAATGGCGGGGCGCTTTGCCCCGCTTTCTTTTCACTATCTCCTGTCCAAGAATTTCCGGAATACTAATATCTTTGCTCAAACGTACAGGCATTTTTTCAGGCAACGATTCTAGTAGTAGTTTTAACTGAGGTGCAAGGAAATTAAAACCGAGTCTTGTTTGGGAAGCAAAAACATTTATCCTATATTTCCAAGTCTATCCGGAATCCCCCTAAATTATTTTCTGATTCATTAAAGAGATAATATATGCGTCGGCATCTCAAGGATATTCAGGTTCTGTTCTTTATTATCGAAACACGTGTCTTGATTCTATAATCATAATTCAAGTACATATCAACACTGATTTATTCAATGAGTACCGATTATGATTGATGAGTTGACATCCCCTTTTGGAAATTGTAAACTACTACCTTTTTAAATTATAAACAATTACCATTGTAAATTATTTTTACACACGATTAGCTCTAATTAATTTTCTTATCATGGTAATGTGCCTAATTACATTAAGTCAGGTGGCAAATATCTAATTCCGAATGCAAGCATGTATGTTTACATCTAACTGTTAAAAATTAACAAATTGTCTCGCAGGCAGTAGGTTGTAGTTAGCTTGTATATGGTGCTGTTATAAATTACTTGCACAATATTTACCCCTTGACATCTAGACCTGAGGTGCTATTGTCTTACTGGTAAAATCATAACTGTGGAAACGGCTGAAAATATTGTGGTAACGGTCGTCAATATTGTTGTAGTAGTTGATGATAGATCTAGAAACTTTCGTATAAAACAGGAGTTATTAGGAAAATGCCAAAATTCATAGTTTCATATGTTAAGTCTGTTGATTATGTTTCGACTAAATTCGGCAGGATGGCGATGTATCTAATCTTTTTAATGATTGGGACCTTACTTTTGGGTGCAATTACACGCAACATCTTGGGTATACCATTGTCCTGGACTGTAGAAATGGCCCAATTCACAATTACTGCCTACTATATTTTAGGTGGTCCGTACTCAATGCAGACAGATGACCATGTACGCATGGATTTGGTTTATGGACTTTATTCTGACAAAACCAAAGCCAAGATAGATGTATTCACTAATATTTTCCTTTTAGTCTATCTGATCGTCTTGTTGATTGGTGCGATTTCCAGTACCCAATATGCAATAGAATATGGACAGAGAAAATTTTCCCAATGGAATCCATCGATGATACCAATTAAAGTAATTATGACTTTTGGTATTTTACTAATGATTTTACAAACTGTCTCAACTTTTTTCAAAGATCTGGCAAAATCAAGAGGAGTTAGCATCACATGAGTTACGAATTAATCGGCATGACCATGTTTGGCGGCATGCTTTTAATGATGCTAACAGGTCAACGAATTTTTGCAGCAATCGGCTTTGTCTCAGCTACTGCTGCACTTCTGCTCTGGGGAACCGGCGGTGTCGAGATGCCTTTTAGTGCAGCCTTCAAGCTGTTTAACTGGTACCCTTTACTGACTTTGCCCTTATTTATTTATATGGGCTACATCCTTTCTGAATCAGGAATTGCAGATGACTTGTACCACATGTTTCATGTCTGGTTTGGTGGATTAAGAGGGGGGCTGGCTATTGGTACAATTGCGCTCATGATAGTTATTTCGGCGATGAATGGATTAAGTGTTGCGGGCATGGCTATTGGTGCCACGATTGCCCTGCCGGAAATGTTACGGAGGGGTTATGACAAAATCATGATTACCGGCGTGGTTCAGGCCGGCAGCTCTTTGGGTATTTTGATACCGCCAAGCGTCGTATTGGTACTGTATGGAATGATTGCGCGACAACCGGTTGGGAAATTATGGCTTGCTGGTGCTATTCCGGGTCTTATGATGGCAGGTCTTTTCATTATTTATATCGCTGTTCGCTGTAAACTCCAGCCAGATCTTGCACCTGCTTTAAGCGAAGAAGAACGAGAAATGTCTTTTAGTGACAAACTCAAGGTATTAAAAGCAGGCATTACTCCATTTTTGATCTTCTTTTTTATGACCGGCTTATTCATCATGGGGATTACCAGCTTGGTAGAAAGCTCTGCAGTTGGCGCGACAGCCGCAACGATCGCTGCTATTGCAAAAAGACGATTGAACTGGAAAGTAATAGAAGCCACTATGCGTAAAACGCTGGGTATTTCATGTATGTTTATGTGGATTATTCTTGCTGCACTTAGTTTCGGCGCAGTGTTTGACGGTATCGGTGCAGTCAAGTCAATCGAATCATTGTTTATTACCAACTGGAACTTAACCCCTTGGGAAGTGCTGATCATGATGCAGTTATCCTATCTGTTAATGGGAACTTTTCTGGACGATACTGCAATGTTGGTCATTGTTGCACCTTTGTATGTCCCTTTGGTTAAGGCTTTGGGTTTTGACCCAGTTTGGTATGGTGTTTTATATACCATCACTTGCCAAATTGCTTATATGACACCGCCTTTTGGTTACAATTTATTCTTGATGAGAGCTATGGCACCCAAGGAAATCTCTCTAATGGACATTTATCGTTCAATCATCCCTTTTGTGTTAATAATGACTCTCGCACTGACCTTGGTGATGGTATTTCCACAAATTGCACTTTGGCTGCCAGAGTATGTTTATTCGAGATAAAATACTTTAACTGAGCCTCTTGGCTCTCTCCCAAGCAGTTGAAACGTGGTTGCGGCTGTTGGGTTAAACTTAAAAACCACAATGAGGAGTTATCTTATGGAAGAAAAAGAAACGGTAAAACTTTCTGCAAGTAATCCGGAAGGACGTAGAGATTTCATTAAAAAAGCTGGTCTTGGAACAGCAGGCATTTTGGCCGCAGGAACAGCTCCAATGGCCTACGCAAAAAGCAATCCCATCAAATGGCGCTTACAAACCTACTCCGGTGCTCCATTAGGTGCACACGTCATCAAGCCACAAATCGAAGCTTTCAATAGAGCAGCAAATGGCGAGATGGAAATTGAACTGTATTATGCAGATCAATTGGTGCCTACTGATGAGCTCTTTAGAGCAATGCAAAAAGGGGTTATTGATGCTGTGCAAAGTGATGACGCGACTATGGCTTCTCCTGTTGACATTAGTGTCTTCGGTGGTTATTTCCCGTTCTCAACCCGCTACAGTTTAGACCTGCCGGTATTGTTTAAATACTATGGCATGAATGAAATCTGGCAAGAGGCTTACGATGAGGTCAAAGGCGTTGAGTGGCTGGGAGCAGGTGCCTGGGATCCATGTCATATTTTTTCAAAAAAACCCATTCGCAGCATTGCTGATATGAAAGGCAAACGCGTTTTTGGAGTGCCAACTGCAGGAAAATTTTTAGCTCGTTATGGTTTAATCCCTGTAACACTACCATGGGATGATATTGAGGTAGCACTTCAAACTGGTGAACTGGACGGCGTTGCCTGGTGTGGGTTCACTGAAGCCTACGAAGTTGGTTGGGCAGATGCCTGTGACTATGCCCTGCTAAATAACGTCACTGGAGCATGGTGCGGCTCTTATTTTGCCAATAGTGACAGCTGGAAAAAAGTTCCACCGCACCTTCAAGAACTGTTTAAAATATCCATGGACAGCTCACACTATTACCGCCAAATCTGGTATTGGGGTGGAGAAGCTAAGTTGCGTGTAGAAGGCAAGAAAATGGAATTGACCACTATTCCTGCCAATGAATGGGATCAGGTTGTTGCCGATTCAGCTGAGTTCTGGGATGAAATGTCCAGCATTAGTCCACGTGCCGCAAAGGTTGTACAAATCTTTAAGGATTACACTAAAGTAATGGAAAAAGCTGGTGTACCTTATCGCTATAGTTGATCTTTAACAAGGCCCCCTTGACCAACTGGTCAGGGGGCTTTCAATTATTTCTTGCCTGTCTTCTTCAACAAGCTGGTCTTCAAATCAACAGCTGTTTTTAGGATCGCTTTACTTTAAATACTACCCTCTACTATTCCAAGTTCTTTTGCCACATTCACAAAATGCTGAACGTTCTCAAAAGGTGTACGTTCCAGCAAACCATGGTTCAAGTTTAAAATATGGTTTTTTCGTCCACTTTGCTCTAAACATTTCCGGACAGCTTCAGTTATCTCGGCTTTAGTGCCGTCTGCCAAAATCTGATTATCAACGTTTCCCTGAAAAATCATTTTTGGTGCCAGTTTTTGTGCCTTGTCTAAATCAATACAACTTCCAACACTCAATACCGAAGCTCCGCTTTGGAGCATCAAATCGAGGTGAGGAGATTCCTTGGTGAACAAAATGGTTGGAGTAGTTGTTGTCAGAGAGCTGAAAATTTTCTCATGTGTCGGCTGCACATATTTTTTATAGAGTTCCAAAGGTAGCACATCAGCAAATGACTCAAATAATTGAACTGCAGCTGCTCCTGCAGCAATTTGGAAGTTAAGATAATCCACAGTCATTTCCGTCAAACACTCCAACAATGCTTGTGTGACGGTGGGTTGTTCATTGATAAAGGCTAATACTGCATTAATATTTCTGTTAGGACTACTGCCGGCAATCATAAAGAAAGCCAGTGACATCGGCGAACCTGCAAATCCAAGAACCGGCAATTCACCAGCAAGTTCTGCATTCAGACCTTTCAGGATTTGACTGACGGTTTGCAACTTTGTTTCCGGATCAAATGAACGCAGTGCCCTGACTTGAGCCATAGTCCGGACAGGTTCTTCCAAAATTGGACCCGGTGCAAAGCGGAAACCTGCACCCATTGGTGTCAGCGGAGTGAGGATATCCTGAAACATGATGATTGCATCCACACCGAGACGTTTAGGAAGTAATGAAATCTTGATTGCAATTTCAGGATCTGCAAACAATTTTTCCAGCGATCGTCCATCATTTTTTCTCAGTTGATTGTATTCAGGGTCTGTTCGACCGGCTTGACGCATCAACCAAACCGGAACACTGTCAGCAGCTAGATGCTTGAAGACACGTTCCATCAAAACATTCTTTTCCTTAGTCATTTCTATATTTTCTGGTTTGCATGTATTTGTATCAGTTAATTATGCTTGTGTACTCAGATTCCGATTGGTTCAACAAAGCTGAAATCTACTTGGCAAATAGAGAAATTCTCTGGACACTTCGGATAGCATGCTCCAACATAGTATTAGCTTTTTGTTTTTTTGATTCATCTCAGACTATATATTATGACAAGAACTGTCCCGGACTGCCTACGTTGCAACGACACCAGAGTTTTCATCAGTGTTAGACCACGTGAACGTTATGCTCATGCAAAACTTTGCGAGTGTGTCTCAATTCCCTGCAAAACCTGCAAGGGCACTGGTTTTATTGTAGAACAGGACAACTTCCAACGTGATGTAGCCATTGTCTGTCCTGACTGCGAACAAATCAAGCAGCATGTTCAGCTTTATAACAAAGCCCGAATACCACGCCGTTATCTGAACAGTTGCCTCGAGGCAAAAGATCGTGACTCAGAAAACGAAATGGTATTTGATTTACTGGGCAGTATTTTACGACTTCTGCCACAACGCCTGAGTAACCATAATCATTTGCAAACCGACTCTGAAGACCTAAAGGGCATGGTGCTGATGGGGCCTCCAGGAACAGGTAAAACACACTTGATGGCTGGTTTTGCCTATCAATGTACAATTGGCCATGGTATCTCCTGCATTTTTCAAAGTTTTGCAGAATTGCTCTCTGAGTTGAGACAGGGCTACTCTGATGGGAACTCCGATATGGAAATTATTGAACCCCATTTACAAACTGACATCCTCATTATTGATGATATGGGCAAGGGGCGTAACAGTGACTGGGAACTTGGAGTTCTCGACATGCTGATTTCTGAACGCTACAACCGTAACCAGATCATCATGGTCACCACCAATTTTACTGAAAGTGAAGAAAACACTCTAAAAGAACAAATCCGTGGTCGTGAAAAAACTGAAACCGAGCATTTCATTGCAGACACTATTCGCAGAAGAGTCGGTGAGCGAATTTTTTCACGTTTGAAGGAAATGTGTTATTTTGAAAATTTACTGGGTCATGACCGTCGAGTCATAGATGACGAACTTGAAAACGATTGATTAAAGCAAGCCCTGCGTTTCATTCAGACCAAACATCAGGTTCATATTCTGAATCGCCTGACCGGAAGCCCCCTTGACTAAATTATCTATGCTAGTTATGATCACCCAGTTCTTACCAGTTTGATCTGAATCAGTACCTATCATACAGCGATTTGAGTTTACGCTCATCTTTAAATCCGGTAAAACTCCTGCTCCCAAAAAGTGAATAAATTCCTGACTCTCTGCAAATTCTGAAAAACGTCCTCGTATTTCACCTGGACTTACCACTTTTTTAAAATGCAGATAAATTGTTGATAGAATTCCACGATTTAGCGGAAGTAGATGCGGCGTAAAAACAACTTCACCTGTGTTAGCTGAACGATACAAACTCAGGTCTTCTAAGTATTGTTGAATTTCAGGCTGGTGCTGGTGGGAAAATGTCTTGTAAGCTTTAAAATTTTCGTTGACGCTGACATAATTCGTCACATCATCTTCAACTCTTCCACCTGCACCGCTCACCCCGGATTTTGCGTCAATGATTGGTGGCCGATCTAAATCACCAAGCAACTCACCCAGTGGCAAAAGTCCCAACAAAGCCCCTGTGGCATAACAACCAGGATTAGCAACCATTTTTGCTGCTGAAATTTTCTCCCTGAAAAATTCCGGCAAACCGAAAGCTGATTCTTCCAGCAATTCAGGAGCAGAGTGTGTAAGCTGATAATACTTGGAGAAGACCTCTGTATCCCGCAGACGAAATGCTCCGGAAAGATCAATTACCCTTAATCCCTGATTCAGCAATTTCGGAACCCGCTCCAGGCTGGCCTGATTTGGGATAGCGAGAAAAACAAGATCACATCCGGAAACATCAGTTTCGTTCGGCTGAAAAATCTGGGTGTAACTATTCAGTTCTGGAAAAACATCATTAACCTTCTGTCCCTGATACTTGCTGGATGTTACTAATTCAACAGATATTTCTTCATGATGCTGTAGTAAATACAACAGCTCCCGTCCGGACAAACCGGCAGCCCCAATAATTCCAATTCTGACCATCTAACTAAAAACCTCTTCATAAAGTTCCGGGTTAAAACCCACCACGAACTCATTGCCTATTCTCCAGGTTGGAGCACGCAGGTTTCCGCTGGGACCAATTACATCTTTCAGAATATCCGCTTTTACATCTGAAGCTGGATTCCACTCCTGCCGTTTTTTACCTTTACCGGTTCTAATAAGACTTGCATTCTGCAGCATTTCCCAAGCTGCCTGGCTGTTTATCTTTTCCTTGTTTGCAAAAACACGTGTTTCTACTAAAATATTTTTTGCGTCAAGAACCTCTTGCGCTCGTTTACAGGATGTTCAACCATTCCTGAAATATCCCCAATTTATATGTTTACTCATTTTTCCTTTTGATGTTTTTTAAATCTATAATGTTTAATGCCCCAAAGAAACTTAAATCCTTAGTGTTTTTAATCAGGAGAGCTTATCATCTCGAACGCAGAGAGAGATCTTGATGATCCATGAGTGGCTTTAATCTCTATTGAGAGACGTTAAAATTGATGAATCTCTAAACCAGTAAAACACCTTTTAGTTTCAAGTCTAGTTTGTGTAAGTCACACAATCAAATTCTTTCCAATTTTTCCTCTGAAACGGCAAACAGCCTTTTCAGCGGATGCTGCCAACACGAATTGAAAGATCCCACCTAACCTCTTTCATTTCCTGCGGGTCACCCCAAGCCTTGTTTAACCGCTCCAATATTTCCGAAATTGGATCGTGACCTTCTCGCTTTTTATAATGTGAAACTGCAGACCAACTGCTAAGTAAACCCAGCATATTTTCGAAATCCCAGCTTGCCTTCATTTCAAAACACGGAGCTCTAAATTCACGAAATGGAAAAGACAAGGTGCGGTATGCTGTATCGACTAGACGGCGTTCAGGGTCCCAATAATTACCTAGAATATCTTTATACAGACAGTCTATCTCCCGGTCAACATCCTGATTAATCCTGAACAACTTGTATGACCAGCAGGCAAGCACACCATATTTTTTTAAGACCCTCTCTGCTTCTGAATAAAACACGTCGAGATCAAACCAGTGAAGTGCCTGTGCAGCGGTAATTAAATCAACTGATCTTGACTTGAGTACAGGTGCCTGTTCATTTGCAATAGCATAAGTAATGTTTAACTGGGGAACTGCGTTAATAATTTGGGAGGAGCTGGCATCAGTGGCATAAACTTTTTCAAAGTGCAAAGCAAGATTCTGCGCCGCTTGTCCATTTCCCGTACCCGCATCCCAAGCTAGTTTGTGTTCCCTGCATTCACCTGACAAGTAGCGGAAAAGCTTATCAGGATAAAGAGGACGATTAGTGGCATATGCTTCGGATTGGGTTGAGAAATTATCTTTGAAAGCTTTTGGGTTTTTATGAAAATTGGCTTTGAATCTCATTTTTGAAAATTTTTCATTAATTCAATAATTTCCCTGTCTTATTAATTTTCTAAATCTCAGCTGAGATCCGCTATAACACGTTTTAAATTGTAGTCTTACTAAACCTCACTTTGCAATTCTGAGAGAATTGTTTGCCCCATTGCCGTATCTGCCAAGGGACGTGTCAGGTCTCCAAGCATATCAAGCTCTGCTTTCAAGGCTTGGGAATCCTGTCCTTTCATACTTTGTCTGACTACCTCAATTTGTTTTTGGATCTTCTCACGATCCGCTGCCCCTAAAGCCTTTTCTGCAATATCCCAGGTTTGTTCAATTCCTCTAAAAACCCTCTCTGCAGTCTGCCGAAATTCTATCAACTGTCGATCATTAAAATCATCTATCGCATGCTCAAAAGAATCATCCATGATTCTTTCAATTTCAAACTGAGTCAAACCATGAAATGGAATAACCTCAATTTCTGCTTTTTTTCCACTACGTTTTTCTTTAGCAGAAACAGTGAGAATTCCATTTGCATCCACACGAAACATGACTTCAACCAGAGGGAACCCTGCTTTCATTGCTGGAATACCCTTTAATTTAAATTGACCGAGTGCACGGCAGTCTTTGATTAATTCACGTTCACCTTGAAAAATATTTACATCAATCGAAGTTTGATCATCCACATTTGTTGTAAAAGTTTCACTTTCTTCAATTGGAATCGTAGAATTACCAGTGATGATTTTACTGAATGTTCCACCCAGAGTCTCTATTCCTAAAGCAAGTGGAATCACGTCAAGCAGCAGAAAATCACGACGACCACCGGCCAGTAAATGTCCTTGAATTCCTGCACCAATGGCCACAACTTTGTATGGGTCAATCGCAACGTGTGGTGGCCTTCCAAAAAAAGATTCTATCTGTTTACGCACACTTGTAACAACTGTTGAACCTCCAACCAGAACAACCTCACCAATTTCTTTCAGAGTTAGTTTTGCTTCATGCAAAACATGTCTACAGCTTTCAAGAGTCTGTTCAACCATTGGTGCTATCAAAGATTCAAACTCCTCGATATTAAATGAGCCTTCAATTAGCAACCCCAGCTTAGGCAAAGCAAATGAATAAGAAGTTTCAGTTGTAAGGCTTAGATCTATCTTGATCGTCTCAGCAGTTTTTTTCAATATCTGCATTGTTTCCGGATCATTAAACTCTGCATCCGGATGCTTCTGCTTAATCCGTGCTTTCAAAGTATCCACTACAGCCCGATCAAAGTCATCTCCACCAAGCTGTGTGTTTCCGTGAGTAGCCACAACTTTAAATATTTTTCCGGTAAGCTTGAGAATCGAAATATCAAAAGTTCCTCCACCTAAATCATAAACAGCAACATAGCCGTCTTTTTTTTCATCAAGCCCATAAGCAATTGCTGCTGCAGTTGGTTCATTGACGATCCGAACCACATCCAAGCCTGCAATTCTGGCAGCATCACGAGTTGACTGCCGTTGTGCATCATCAAAATATGCTGGTACGGTGACAACAGCTTTTCCTATGCTTTCACCCAAAATTGCTTCCGCCTTCAGTTTAACTTTTTTCAGGATTTCTGCAGATAATTCCTGAGGAGTAAATTCTCTTGAACCAACCCGAACTTTTACCAACTGTCTCTGGGCTTCAACAATTTTGTATGGCAGATCTTTAACTATTGTACCCAATTCCGCCATATCCCTTCCCATCAAACGTTTGACGGAATAAACTGTATTTTCCGGATTACTAATTCTGCGATCTTTTGCTTCCCGGCCAACCAACCAACCTGAATCAGTCCAGGAAAGTACCGAAGGTGTGACTGAAGCCTCATCATCAAGGCCGATCACTTCGGGGCCATCTTCAAAGACGGTAGCGGACAAACTATTTGTTGTCCCCAAATCAATACCGATAATGCGTTCCATTGTTTATTGGATAGTAGTTGATAGTAAGGTTAAGTGGATGGTTCGTTAAGAATCGCTAAACATTGATTTTCAGACGCTGTTTAACTAATTTTGCAGCAACCCATTTTCCGGAATACGATCTACTAAGCGGCGTAGATAACGATCAGCATTCAAGTAAGTCTGCAGTTGCTGGAGCTTTTCCAAATCCTCAGGTGAGTCTTCAATAATTTTGAACAACGACACAAAACTTGTTTCTATCTTCTTGTGTCTGTCTTGTAAATCCTTACTCATCCGTATAAGTGCAGCTGTGTCATCAGAGTTCAAAAGTTCATCCAGAGCTTCCTGCATATTAAACATTTGCTGCAAAAAACCGACTGGCAATGTACGTTCGTCCAGTTTTTTGTCTTTGGCAAGTAAAAACAACAAATATCCAGCCCGTAAAGTTGAATCTCTCAAAGTGTTGTAGGCCCTGTTCAATATCACCAATGCTGTCTCACTCAAGCGTTTTTCCGCCTCAGGTGCAGTTTCAAAAAAATCAGGATGCAGTTCCAGAGATAAACGCTGGTAGAGTTCTTCCAGTTCCTCAGAATCAATTTCAAAGGCAATGGGCAGACCCATCACTTCAAATAAATCTATTTCTCTCGGGAGAGGCTGGAATGCATTACAGGAGAAGCAGAAAAGGCGCGAAATTAATGTCGATTCACACGTCTGGCAAGCTGGTTGTTCAAAAGCCATAGCTTGTTATTAAGAAAAATTTGCTATAGCTCAATCTTCGTTTCTACTTTTGTAATCAGAAATTGCCGCTTTGATGGCGTCTTCTGCTAAAACAGAACAATGAATTTTAACAGGCGGCAACGAAAGTTCTTCGACAATCTCGGTATTTTGGATAGACATTGCTTCATCAATACTTTTACCCTTAACCCATTCTGTTGCCAAGCTGGAGCTTGCAATAGCAGATCCGCAACCAAAAGTTTTGAATTTTGCATCTATAATTTCTTTAGAAACAGGATCAACCTGAATTTGAAGTTTCATCACATCACCACATTCCGGTGCTCCAACTAATCCAGTACCAACATTTTCGTCACTTTTATCCAAACTGCCAACATTTCTTGGATCACTATAATGATCAATAACTTTTTCGCTGTATGCCATGTTTCTCCTTTACTTTAATAATAATTTATAGACTCAATGGGATGACCATTGTACAGTTGACAAATCTACGCCTTCCTTCACCATTTCATAAAGTGGTGACATTTCTCGAAGTCGTTGAACTGCGATTACAATTTGATCGGCTGCGTAATCAACTTCTTCAACAGTAGTGTAACGTCCCATACCAAAACGAATTGACGAATGTGCTAAATCGTCTCCTACTCCCAAGGCCCGTAAAACATAAGATGGTTCCAAGCTGGAAGAAGTACAGGCAGATCCTGAAGAGACAGCTAAATCGCTGACGCCCATCATCAAACTTTCACCTTCAACATAGCCAAAACTAATATTTAGATTATTCGGCAAACGCTCCGTAGGATGACCGTTGAGAAATATATAATCCAATTCTGAATCCAAACGATCAAAAAGTCTTTGGCGCATTCCGGTTAGTCGCTCCGCTTCCGATGCCATTTCATCCATCGACAGTTCCAGTGCTTTAGCAAAACCAACAATTCCTGTAACATTTAGTGTTCCTGAACGCATACCCCGCTCATGACCTCCGCCAAACATGATTGGTGACAAACGGACACGAGGTTTTTTACGGCGTACGTACAAAGCACCCATGCCTTTTGGGCCATAAATCTTATGTGCGGACATTGAAAGCAGGTCGATATTCATTTCATCCACATCAATTGGGATTTTACCTACCCCCTGAGTTGCATCTGTATGAAACAGTACTCCCTTGGCACGTGTGATTTTACCAATTTCTTTAAGAGGGTTCAGAGTGCCAATTTCATTATTTCCGGCCATTAACGAAACCAAAATAGTATCTTCCCTGATGCTTTCTTCCAATTGTTTGAGATCGATAGAACCGTCTTTATCAACATCAAGAAAAGTAATTTCGTAGCCACGTTGCTCTAAGGCATGGCAGGGATCAATTACAGCTTTATGCTCAATAGGACTGGAAATAATGTGTCTACCTTTTTTTTGATAAAAATCGGCTACACCTAAAATAGCAAGATTGTCTGACTCTGTTGCTCCACTGGTAAATACAATTTCCTTCCCGCCGGCACCAATTGACTGTCCGATAAAATCTCGTGCATCCTCCACTACTTTTTCAACCTGCCAACCAAATGAATGGTTGCGACTTGCAGCATTCCCAAATGACTCCGTAAAATAGGGCATCATGACTTCCACCACTTTTGGATCTACCGGAGTTGTAGCATTGTAATCAAGATAAATAGGCAGTTTCATTTTATAAGTCCTCAAATCACAAGTTATTCAATTGTGCGTCACCAATGACCGCAGCTAAAGTCGTTCCTTCTACAAATTGCCGAATTTTATGATGCAAAGCCATCAGGGGGCGTCGAGTAGGACAATTCTGATGTACTTTGCACAAACAATCACCATCTGCACATTCCACCAAATTGAACGGGCTGTCAGTAACCTGGATAATCTCTGACAAGTTAATCTCATCAGCCGATCTGGCTAAAACATAGCCTCCGAGCTGGCCTCGAATTGACTCAATTAATCCGGACGATACCAGTTGTTTGAGTATATTTGCCACCATGGGATAAGGCAATTGATAATGCTTTGCTACTTCCTGTGCACTTACTGGATCATCTGCTTCCCCCAAATGAGTCAGCAATATTATTGCGTAATCAGTTTTTTTCGATAATTTCAACATATGTCTTTTTTTATCAGTTTCCTTAAAATAGCACCTAGTTAGTACTAATTCAAGTAATTTTTCAAAAACAGAGAAAATAATTATTTCAGATTATCAAAAAGAAGAAATTATCAGACTTGTAGAAATTAAAAAAGAAAGGAGTTATTTTATAAGTCTGTGATAGGAATTTCACCAACCTGGTGAAGTGTTGGTACTGATTTTCCAACATCCCAGAGACGGAAATCTAAACGGATACTGCTGGAATGTACAACTGGTAGGATTCTGACATCTATACTTGACTCTATCTGAGCACCTGCAGGAATCCAGTAATATCTCTCGGGCATATTTTCCTGCAAACGAGTTCTCCAAAAATGTACTCCTACTCTAATTAAGCGGGCAACAGATGCAGGATTGTCGATACTGAAACTCAAACTGGCAGTCTTCATGGTATCATTTTGATCTTCCGCTGCTTTTTTTGGAAAAATCACTGAGAGACTTGTCAGTTTTGGAGGAAGAGTAGCAGGCAAATAATTTTTCCTGTACAGACGCCGAACTGCACCCAGCCAAACGGTTTTGTGTTCTATATTTTTCAGTTCACGCCATTTTTCCAGCAAAACAGGAATATCAGCTGAATCACCCAGCATGCCAATCAGCATTGCTGTTTGCCAATTCTCACCGGTAGAATCAGAATTCTTCAAAGACTTTCGTAAAACGGGCAGACCCCAGTTTGGGAATGTTAAAAAAGCCTGCATTGCCTGAAAACGTTTTTCTGCTTCACTATCAACCAGCATTGGCAGCCAGCGTTGCTCAAAAGCATACTTTGCCTGATTTTCAAAAAAAGCCTGAGCTGGTGAAACTATCAGCATCATAAACATTAACAGGAAGATCGAACTGCTAAAAAGATGCTGTAAATATAATTTCATAGCTTTGTTTTCCATAGTCTATATCCATCTTCAATGGCTACAGCCATTTCTTTTTTGTACTGTTTCCGACCAAAGCTGCTGGTCTGCTGTTGAAATGCTGCCGGCACATAATATTTCCAGTTGCACTCCATTTTTTCTACAGCCTCACAAAGCGCGGCTACTTTTTGTTCAGTAAAAAACAAGCCTGTTTGATCAGTAACTGTTTCTTTTGCACCACCGGAGGCATAAGCAATAACCGGTGTATTGCAGGCCTGTGCTTCCAGTGGAGTAATGCCAAAATCATCTTCTCCTGGAAACACAAAAGCACGAGCACTCTGATACAATGCTAACAGTTTCTCACTCGAAAGAGCACCTAGAAATTCAATATTCTCACCTGCAATGGACCTACAGTGCTCCTCATCCTGACCACTGCCAACAATTTTTAAAGGCAGCTTGAGCTGATTGAAAGCTTCTACCGCCAAATCAACCCTTTTGTTTGGTGCAAATGCTCCAACCATCAGGTAATAATTTTCTTTAGTACCTCCTGGTCTGAAGTGTGACAGGTCAACCGGTGGATAAATAATTTGTGAATCGCGTTGATAATAATCAAATATTTTTTGGCTGATATTCTGGCTGTTACAGAGAAAGGTGTCGACGCGTTTCGCTGTTTTACGATCCCAGCGCTGCAGATATGGTCTCATTAGTTCTGCACCAATTCTAATAGGCAATGAAGTTCGCGGCTGCCTGAAATAGGTATCAAACTGATCCCATACATACCGCATTGGAGCATGAACGTACGAAAGATGATAAACGGATTCATCATGCTTCGCACCTTTGGCAACACAATGACTGGAGCTGATGATAATATCATAGCTGCTGAAATCAAACTGCTCTATAGCCAGTGGGAACAGAGGGAGATAGTGACGGTATTTGCTTAAACCGAAAGGCATCTGCTGGATAAATGATGTCCTGATCGACATTGATTCAATTCTATTTGAAAGTGAACCTTTCTTATGAATTAAAGTATATAGATCTGCCTCAGGAAACAACTCACAAAGCACCTCCAGACATTTTTCTCCGCCTCGCATTCCGTTCAGCCAATCATGAACCAGTGCAACCTTAAGTCCCTCAAGCAACTGTACAGTCATCCTTTTTCCAAAATCAGATTCGGAAGTAAACCAATATGCTGCAGTTCTGAATAGTGATCTGAATCCACATGAGGATGATCCTGTTCATGCTCCCAGGTAGAAGAGTAGGGGATATGAACCGCATGGGCCCCAATTTGAACAAGTGGTACAATGTCAGAGCGCATTGAATTTCCAATCATTATAAAGCGAACAGGCTCAATTCTATGTTGAGTCAAAATTTTGGTGTACGTCACAATAGTTTTATCACTAACAATCTCCACATTTGAAAAATAATCTGCTAATCCTGATCTGGCAATTTTTGTTTCTTGATCTATCAAATCTCCCTTGGTGATCAGCCATAAATGATAATTTTGTGATAGTTCTTCAACAACTTCACGTACATGCGGTAGCAATTCAATTGGAGCTGCCAGCATTTCTCGACCAAAATCCAGAATTTGCTGTATTTCATTACCGCTGACATCTCCGTTAGTCAACTCAATTGATGTCTCAATCATGGAAAGTATGAAGCCTTTCACTCCATATCCAAAGTGCTTGAGATTTTTTATTTGAGTTGAAGATAAAGTCTGTTCAACCACTTCCGGCCCATGGGACGAGAGCATTTCACGAAATTTATTTTGAGTCATTGTAAAAATAGACTCATTATGCCAAAGAGTATCGTCGGCATCAAAGGCTATTACATCAAACATAGCGTAAGTTTGCTGTAGTCGGATAGCAGGTAAAAGCAGGAGAGTATTTTTGGCAGGATGCCAATTTCGATATAATCGAAGATACTGGAAGAAGTGTTACTTAATGTATATTTGCAGTCAGGCTGCTTTGGGTGAAATTTTTCAACTCACCCAAGCGGCTTCACTATGATTGGCACTGGTGCTCCTCAACTAACATTTCTGTTAAAGAATCTCGCATGACGTTAATCATAATAACATCTTTGCGAGACTTAGCCGATGCCTCCAAAAGGTCAAGTCCCAGACCAATTGAAATGTCTTGCTGAGTCAAATCTTCCAACTGCAAAACTATATGTTTAAGCGAAGAGTTCATCTTCCTCCTTACGGCTTCAATTTAACCGGAACTATTGGCTCAATTCACTAAAAAATGAGCCATTACTGAATTGTTTTTCCGGCATACCGTGTCTGCGATGCAGTTACTGTGCCTCCGATATTTGTTTTAAAAGACGTGCCATCTCAATTGCGCAATCTGTTGCGTCACGGCCCTGGTTACCAGCTTTAGTTCCAGAGCGTTCAATGGCTTGTTCAATGGTATCCGTGGTCAGGAGACCAAAACTAACCGGAGTACCGGTTTCCAGTGAAGCTGAAGCAATCCCACTTGAAGCATTTGCACATACATAATCGTAATGTGATGTCTCTCCACGAATTACAGCTCCCAAACAAACTACTGCATCATATTTTCCACTGGTGGCAATTTTTTTTGCAGCCAAAGGAAGCTCAAAGGCCCCCGGAACTCGTAACAGGGCAACATTATCTTTATTACCGCCGTGTCTTACGAATGTATCCAGTGCTCCCTCCAGCAAACGTTCGCTGACAAACTCATTAAATCTTGCTACCACAAATGCTATTTTCAGCTCAGCAGCCAGCAAATCACCTTCAAGTTGAACCATGTTTCCCCTGTTTTATTTTTAATTATTTTAGAATTTTTGTATAAATTTATTGCTGTTTCTCAAAATCACGGAGCATTTTGTAATGAAAAATACCTGTATCATGTCCATCACTCCAGTAAACACGTAATGCATAATTACCGACGTATTCACTTTTTAAGGGTTTAATATCTTCAGGAATACTATTTGAATCCAAAGTCTTTTCTCCGCTGAGTTCATCTATACAACTGGCACACGGACAAGAATCCCGCAAATCAAAAAAACTTATCCGGCTTTCTTTGCCATCCTGCCAGAGGATGTAAACTTCTTCACCTAAAAGAATTTTTTCTGGTTTGGCTTTTTTCTTTACTTTAAGCATAATAGGCACACTCTTTAATTCAGTAACTTTTTAATTATAGCTATAATTTCATAAAATTTAATTTTCCTGATAATCTACAGCAATTGTGAGAACAACTCAAGCATTCCTTAGCGGAACAATGTTTGCTTACTTGAAGGAGAAAGACCTTTTTTCTATTAAATATTTGAGATAAACCATGGCGGAAGCAGAGGGAAACGCAGAAGCAGGAAAATTCGGTAAAGCTGCCGATGAGTCTCCGGACATTGTAAATAAGGCGCCGGATGAAACACAACAGAAATACCGTTCTGTCTCGTCTAAAGGTGATTCCTTGAAATTAGTAGGTGCAGAAGTACTTAAAAGCAGTTCCAAAGATGATTTAAAATCCTGCTTGCCCAGAGCAATTGTTGTTAAAAAAAATCTCAAAAATGATGTGGCTATTCTATTTGCCAGTTATAAAGAATTTGAGAAGACTCACAATAATCCTGAAGAAATAAAAGAATTCAAGCTGGCCTGCAACAATATGATTCGTGCTGCACAAAAATCACATACTGAAATAAAAGACAAAGTTTATACAATTTACGAAAAAAAGAAATAATCCCCCTTCCTTTAGATTGTTCACTTCTCAATTCATGCATTCCGGAAAACTAATCACTTTTGAGGGCCTTGACGGCTGTGGAAAGAGCACGCAGCTGGATAAAACAAAAAAATGGCTGACAAGACAAGGTTACGATGTTTTTACGACCCGTGAACCTGGAGGCACAAAAATTGGCCAGCAGATTAGAAAAATCCTGCTCAACCCGGAGCACAAGGAACTCCAGGCGGAAAGTGAGTTACTGCTCTATTTAGCAGACCGTATTCAACACATTCACGAAGTAATTATTCCTGCAAAAGCTGCCGGAAAAATTGTACTGTGTGATCGTTTTCATGATTCAACAGTGGCTTATCAGGGTTTCGGAAGAGGCTTGGATCTGAAGAGTTTAGAATCAATTGTCACACATTCGATAAAACCATTTGCTCCGGAAATAACTATTCTACTAACAATTTCTCCGGAAACTGTCGCTCTTCGCCTTGAGCAGCGCCGAGAGCAGATTACCAAGGACCGGCTTGATTCAGAATCTTTGAATTTTTTTAAACGTACATCCCAAGGATTTCAAACTTTGGCTTCTTCAGAACCCGAACGTTACCTCAGCATTGATGGTGAACAAGAGATAGATGTAATCCATCAAGAAATAATTACTGCTCTACAGAAACGGTTTCAGTTCTATCTTCAGCAAAAATAATGGACTGTCTTAAAAACAATCCGGAATTTTCAAAACATATCAGAGAAATATATTGATGCCAGCAACAAATCTAATCCATCATTTTTTTAGGCTTTTTTCAGCCACAAAACGACCTCAAGAAGGAGTTGCATGAGAAGCTCATTTTTTCAGCAACCACTGGAGCATCAAATAGAAGTTGAAGGTGAAACCTGGAATCAGGGTGAAGCACTCAAAGGACGGCTTCGGGTAAGAAATATGAGCAGCACAGTAGTAGATGTTAAAACAACTCAGCTCATACTTGCACACGGCCTCAAAAAAGATTTGAAGAAAGGTGGAGTTGTTCCTTGGGAAGTGAAAGACAAATTGATTCTAACTAAAAACATTTCACTGTCTGCTGCTGAAGAACATACCTGTGAATGGGAGTTTGATCTGCCTTCGGACTGCCCGATTACTGATAAACAAGGGGGACTGTTTTTACTTTTTGGTGGAGAAGATGCACTAAGCAAAGGCGGACTGTTGGATTTGCAAATCAGTCTGCATCCAATCCTGCAGAATTTTCTACAAACATTCACAACACAGTTTCGCTTTTTGCTAAAACATCAAAAACGCAAATTAGAATGGACTGAAGTCAAGCTTGTACCACCGGAATCACGGGAATTTCCCAATATGGACTACGTAATGTGTTTTCTCAGAATTCACGAGGAACAACTTACAGTACAGTATCGTTTCAAGATGAGTGGGCTTGGGCGCACCGGAGAAATAATGACTGTCACAAAAAAGAACCGTGAAGTGGAACAGATTATCTCTTCTGAAAATTACCTCCTGCCAGGAGGATACCCCAATCGAACCTTTTTTCGTGAAAATATAGACCAAGCTTTGGACATAGCCAGACCGGAAGTCATGTTTTGATTTGGGCTTTTTGCAAGGTCTGTTAGAATTTATTTTTCAATACAACAAACAGATTCACAAAATTGAATTTTGCAGGCCCCGGATTATGAAAAACAGGCAGATCAGCGATTATACGGTTGATCCAGTACAAACTCCAAATTGTCAATTCCAAGGGGAATCAGGTTCTCGGATCGACCTATTATTTCTCCTGGAACAGCTTGAAATGGCTGATTATTTTTATCTGTAAGAATTCTGAGTGAATATTTTCCTCTCAGAACCTGTTCTCCCATTGCATTCGACTGACCAATGCTGAAATTTTGCGGCACACTAAAATTTGCTAAAATTTTAATGGCGACCGGCCTGCCTTTTACAGGATCAAAAAGCATAATCACCATCCTATCTGTAGAACTCACATCTTTATTAAAATCAGGATGGACAGAAACAGTGCCTCGGATACTTGTTTCAGGAGAATCAGTTTTAGCTGAAAGAAGTTCCTTTGGGAAACTTTGAAATGGACTATCGACAGTGTATTCCAGACCTTCTGTTCCCAAGAGAATTGGTTGGGTAAGCGGCCCAATGACTTCACCGGGAGATGGACGGCTGGGATCACCATCCTTATCCGTGAGCACCAGCATACGATAATAACCGCTTAAAGGTCGACTGGTGTCCGCTTGTCCGACACTGAAAGTAATGGGCGGTAAAAATGGATTGTGAATATGAGTAGCCACTAGTTCAAGTGTTTCCGGATCAAAAAGCAAAACGTAGGCATTGTCGGTTTTGATTATCCCCCGTGCGCCTGGACCGGCAAGTATTACACCACTGATACTGGTTTTTAGTTTAGAAGTTTCCCGGTTTAACTCACTCCATAAAGCAGAGACAGTCAAACTGATAAAAACGACTAAAGCCGCCCAAAAAATGAGTTTATTTTTGCTCACAGCAATCACACAATTTTAATATTCAGGCCAGTGTTTCAGCTTGAGGTAAGGTCATCAGTTGGCTGCTACCCATTAAATATTGGTCGATACAACGTGCAGCTTCTCGACCTTCCCAAATAGCCCAAACTACAAGCGATGCACCTCGGTTAGCGTCGCCGGCAACAAAAACACCTTGCTCACTTGTCATATAATTTTGATCAGAATAGACTGCAAACACAGGCTGTCCTTTTGTGGCCAAGACTTCATCTGGCAGCAACAGTTCTCTAACCTCTGCAGGTGAACTCAGTTTTTCTTTTCCACGTACATCGAGTTCCACTCCGAGTTCACTTAGTAAACCATCAACTTTCGGACCCAAAAAGCCAAGAGCCAAAAACACCAAATCGGTAGATACTGTAAACTCTGAACCTGGAATTCGTTCCATTGAAAAATGACCATTCTTGTCTTTCCATTGGACACGAACTGCCTGCAAACCTGTAACCTCTCCACTTTCGTTACAGATTATTTTGTCTGTCATTATATTTGCCCGGCAATCCGGATTCGCCTCTTCGTGCACGGGAGTCGGACGAGGCTCCATATCGACCAGTTCAAACTGATGTATTCTTGGATTTGCTCCCTGCCGATTTAAATTGCCTAGACAATCTGCTCCAGTAAAGCCTCCTCCAAGAATCACGGCTGTTTTTTCTGCAGCTTCAATTTTTTTTTCTGCTGGAATAATGTCACCAGCAACTTCACGATTCCGTTGCGGCAGATAATCCATTGCGTAATGAACACCCTTTAAATGATTATCTTCAGTTTTACCAACTTCTGGTAAAAATTTGCGTGCATGTTGTGCTCCGACTGCCAACAAAACTGCGTCATAGTTGCTACGTAGTTCAGCTACTGAATAATCTTCTCCTACGTTTACACCCGTCCGGAACTCAACTCCCTCTGATCTTAACTGTTCTACACGCCGTGAAACCACTTTTTTGTCCAACTTGAAATCCGGAATTCCATAAACCAGCAGGCCACCAATCCGGTCGTCCTTTTCAAAAACTGTCACTGCATGTCCAGCACGTCTCAGTTGTTGTGCCGCAGCCAGTCCTGATGGTCCGGAGCCAACAACTGCAATATTTTTTCCAGTCAACTTTTCGGGAGGCTGAGGTATAATCCATCCCTCTTGCCAACCCCGCTCAACAATGTGTTTCTCAATTTCCTCAATTGTCACAACATTTACTTTATTCTGCTTGTCTGTCCTGTCTAATGTGTAATGTTCATTTAAAACACAAGAGTCTTCGCATGGAGCAGGACAAACCCGACCGGTAAATTCAGGAAAATTATTTGTACTATGAAGAGTGATCAAGGCTTCTTGCCAGCGTCCATGGTAAACCAGTTCATTCCAATCCGGAATCATATTACCCAGTGGACAACCCATGTGACAAAACGGAATACCGCAATCCATGCAGCGCGATGCCTGACGCTGCATTTTTTCAGTAGACAAAAAAGTGTCATACTCTTCAAAATCATGCACTCTTTCCCCAACTGGACGCAGTGGTGGACTCTCTTTTTTGAATTCTAAAAAACCAGTGTCTTTTCCCATTATAAGATGCTAAAAACTAGTTGTCTGAGGCTGTTTTTTCATTTTTGCCAGAACTGTTCGATACTCAATCGGCATCACTTTGATAAACTTAGTTAACGTTTTTTCCCAGTTTTCCAATAATTGAGCAGCACGAACACTACCTGTATATTCCTTGTGGCGTTCAATAGACGAACGGAGAAATTTTTGTTCCTGAGATTCACACACTGTTTCCAATTCGACCATTTCGGTGTTACAGCACGAGTCAAATGTATTTTTCTGATCATAAACATAGGCTATTCCACCACTCATTCCTGCAGCAAAATTCTTCCCTGTCTCACCAAGTATTATTACTTTTCCTCCTGTCATATATTCACAGCCGTGGTCACCTGTGCCCTCAACTACTGCCGTTGCTCCACTGTTACGTACAGCAAAACGTTCTCCGGCAATGCCTGAGAAATATACCTCACCACCAGTTGCACCATATAGGACAGTGTTGCCTATCAAAATATTTTCTGCTGCACAAAATGAGGAACTTTTGGGAGGATAAATAACCAGCCGTCCGCCACTCAAGCCTTTTCCAGTGTAATCATTGGCATCTCCCTCCAATTCTAAAGTAACTCCATGTGCCAAAAATGCACCGAAACTCTGACCGGCAGAGCCATTTAATTTGCAATGAATAGTTTCGTCCGGCAATCCTTTTGCTCCATATTTTCTGGCTATTTGACTACTCAACATGGTGCCGACTGAACGATTAATATTAAATATTGGCAATGAAAATTCAACCGCTTTTTTGTTTTCCAGAGCTTCTTTAGCTTTTGCAATCAACTGATGATCCAATTGCTTTTCCAAGCCGTGGTCCTGCTGCTGAGTACAAAAAGTCGAATCACCTTCTCCAACCGGAATTTGATGCAATATTGCAGAAAGATCGACTTTGCTTGCTTTCCAGTGCTCAATATCCGTACGCTGCCTCAACATCTCAGTCCGGCCGATCATATCCTCAACTTTTCGAAAGCCTAATTCAGCCATAATTTTACGAAGTTCTTCTGCCACAAAAAAGAAATAATTGATAACATGCTCCGGCTGTCCACTAAACTTTTCACGTAATTCCGGATTCTGTGTAGCAATTCCAACCGGACATGTATTCAGGTGACATTTCCTCATCATAATACAACCGATAGCAACCAGCGGAATTGTGGCAAATCCAAACTCCTCTGCACCAAGCAGCGCAGCTACTGCTACATCACGTCCTGTTTTAAGCTGACCATCGGTTTGCAACCTTACCCGTCCACGTAATTGATTCAAAATCAAAGTTTGATGTGCCTCAGAGAGACCTAGTTCCCATGGTACTCCAGCATGTTTTATTGAAGTCAACGGTGAAGCTCCAGTGCCGCCATCATGTCCGGCAATGGTAATAATATCCGCATGTGCTTTTGCCACTCCAGCAGCAATCGTACCTACTCCCGCTTCTGCAACCAGTTTGACATTTATTTTTGCCTCCGGATTGGCATTTTTAAGATCGAAGATCAACTGTGCTAAATCTTCAATAGAATAAATATCGTGATGCGGAGGTGGTGAAATCAGGGTTACACCTGGTGTTGAGTTGCGAATTTTTGCTATTTCTTGACTTACTTTTTTACCTGGCAGCTGGCCGCCTTCCCCAGGCTTGGCACCTTGAGCAACTTTAATTTGAATTTCTGTACAGTTGACCAGATAGTTAATCGTCACACCGAAACGTCCGGAAGCAACTTGCTTGATTGCGCTGACAGGCAAGTCGCCGTTTTCCCGTTTTTCAAAGCGAGCTGAGTCCTCACCACCCTCACCACTATTGCTGCGTCCGCCGATACGGTTCATAGCAATCGCCAAAGTTTCATGGGATTCAGAACTGATTGAGCCCAGTGACATTGCTCCAGTAACAAAACGTTTAACTATTTCCGCAGCAGGCTCTACTTCATTCAGCGGGACAGGAGTTCCTTCAGTAAACTCTAATAAACTTCTCGGTGTTGAAAAGCGCTGAGTTTGTCCATTTACCAGACGAGCGAATTCATCATAAGCTGATTGACTGTTTTTGCGGACAGCTCTCTGCAAAATGTTTGTCATTAGAGGATTAATTTGATGGTATTCTCCGCCTCTACGCCAATTATATGATCCTCCTCCAGGCAATATATCTTTTATCTCCGGAGATTCAATTAATGCTGAATCATGTCTCAACAAAGTCTCCAAGGCAATCTCTCTCAGACCAATTCCACCTATTCTAGACGGTGTGCCAGTAAAATGATCTTGAACTAACTCATCATTCAAACCAATTGCCTCAAATATTTGTGCTCCGCGATAGCTCTGGATCGTTGAAATACCCATTTTTGAAAAAACTTTAAACATCCCTTTTCGAATGGACTTATAATAATTCTCATTTGCTGCTTTCAGTGTTATCTCAGACGGCAATTCTTGTTGCTGGTGCATTTGCTCAATAGTTTCAAATGCCAAATATGGGTTAACAGCACCTGCACCATAACTTACAAGTAAACAAAAATGTGCAATTTCTCTTGCTTCACCTGTTTCGACTATGATTCCAGTTTTGTAACGCACTCTTTTCAGGTTCAAATAGTGATGAACAGCACTTACAGCCAATAAGGCTGGAATAGCGACATTTTGCTTATCAATTCCACGATCACTCAAAACCACCAACACTGAACCAGAATTGACTGCACTTTCTGCCGCATTACAGAGTTTTTTTAGTGCTTTTGAAAAACCTTCAACCCCTGATTCCTTATCAAAAAGCATACTCAACGTTGTCGCACTAAAATCCTTTTTGTTGAGATCTTTTATTTGTGCAAATTCTTCATTGCTCAGAATTGGATGATGAAGTTTAAGCATCCTGGCGTGACTTGCTCCAGGCTCAAGAATATTTTTTTCTGCACCCAGCCTGCTGGTGAGTGACATCACCAATTCTTCTCTGATTGCATCAACAGGGGGATTGCTCACCTGTGCAAATATTTGCTTAAAATAATCGTAAAGCAACCTTGGTTTTTCCGAAAGCACTGCCAAAGGAGTATCATTCCCCATCGAACCTGAAGCTTCTACTCCGTCTACTACCATTGGAGTAAGTAACAATCTAACATCTTCAGTTGTGTAACCAAAAATTTTCTGACGCAGCAACAGTGTTTCAAAATCAGTCCCTGGTACAATTGCTGGTGCCGGCAAATGAGACAACTCAAGAACATTTTCTTTTAGCCACTGTTCATAAGGCTGACTACTGCAAATATTAGCTTTCAGTTCTGCATCGTCAATAATCCTGCCTTCTTTGGTATCAACAAGAAACATTTTACCGGGCTGCAAACGTCCCTTGAGTTTTATATTTTCCGCCTCAACCTGCACTGCCCCCACTTCCGACCCCATGATTACTAAATCATCTTTGGTGACTATATATCGTGATGGTCGCAATCCGTTTCTGTCCAAAGTCGCACCGATTTGAACACCGTCAGTAAATGTAAGAGAAGCCGGGCCGTCCCAGGCTTCCATCAAGTGTTCGTGAAATTCGTAAAAAGCTTTTTTTTCTGCAGTCATTTCTGAATTATGTTCCCATGCTTCTGGGACCATCATCATCATTGCATGCGGTAGAGAATAACCGGATTGGATCAGAAACTCAAAAACATTGTCCATGCAGGCAGAATCACTGCCTCGGGGAATAATAATGGGCTGCAATTCGCTGATATTTTCATATTGTTCAGACTTTAATGTTGCACGTCTGCCCAACATCCAATTAATATTTCCGCGTAAGGTGTTGATTTCACCATTATGGGCCAAATTGCGGAAAGGTTGAGCCAAATCCCAGCGGGGAAAAGTGTTTGTAGGGAACCGTGTATGCACTAAAGCCAGGGCACTACTCAAACGATGATCTGACAGGTCTGGAAAAAAGTGTTCCATCTGATGTGGAATCAGCATGCCTTTGTAAATAACTGTTCTTGAAGACATACTGGTTATCATGAAGCCTTCAACATCCTGCAGGGAAGAGCGGATGGCTTTCCTGGTCACATACAATTTGTTTTCAAATCTATCCTGATCATAATTATCTAATCTCCTATGGCCCATGAACAGTTGACGAATAGCAGGCATTGCCGCCAGAGCCTGTTTACCAACGAAATTACGATCTATGGGCACATCACGCCAGCCAAGCAAATCCATCCCTTTTTCCACAATATGACTCTCAATTACCTCTCCGCAATGTCTCCTGGCATAAGGATCCTGAGGCAGAAAGATAGAGGCAATTCCGTATTCACCTGCTTCAGGCAAATAAAATCCGGACCTTTGGCATTCTTCAAGAAAAAATTGATGGGGAATTTGAATCAATATACCGGAACCATCACCTGTCTTCGGATCTGCACCCAGTGCTCCCCGATGATCTAGATTGCAAAGTAAACGCAGCCCCTGCTCAACTATTTGATGAGATTCTTTATTATTAATCTGCACCACAAATCCAACACCACAGTTGTCGTGTTCAAATTGGGGATCGTAAAGCCCTTGTTTTTCAGGATATTGATACTTCATGGAAACTAAGACTATTCTTTACCGTGAGATTAATTATTCAAATTTGTGAGATTTAGATTTGGTTTATTGAGTTTGACTGAAGAAACTTAGCAGTCTAATTGTGTCTAGAGCTGACACAGTTTTTTCTCACCTTGGCAACTCTTGTTTTTACACAACAGCCCACAAAGTAGAACAGAAAAAACACTCAAAATCAAGTTTTTCGACTAAAAAAGGATAATCGAATGTGCTGTGCAGGATCTCTGGACAACTTCCAGTCAGTCCTGCATCTCAGGAGTTTTAATTCGGTTGATGATTTGCTGTTGGGCAATTGAAAGGATATTGCTCGTTACCCAATACAAGGTCAACCCGGATGGAAAGGTAAAAGTAAAGATGGTAAAAATAAACGGCAGCATTTGCATGATTTTCGCCTGAGCAGAATCCATCATAGCAGTTTGCGGAGTCATTTTTTGTTGAATGAACATTGAAGCTCCCATCAGCAAAGGAGTGATTCCTAAACCGTCTGGTTGCGACAAGTCACTGATCCAAAATATGAAGGGAGCATGACGTAATTCAACTGCACTTGAAAGTGAACTGTAAAGTGCAAAAAAAACAGGAATCTGAAGCAGCATCGGTAAACATCCACCAAGCGGATTAACCCGGTTTTTGCGATAAAGCTCCATCATTTCCTTATTTAGTTTCTCTTTGTTGTTCTTATACTTTTCCTGCAGTTTTTTCATTCTGGGTGACAACTGCTGCATACGCTTCATACTTTTCATACCCTTGAAAGTAAGCGGGAACAACACTAAACGTACAATGATAGTCAAGATAATGATGGCAACGCCATAGTTACCAACATAGCCGTAAATCAGACGCAATAACTCAAGTAGCGGACCAGCAAGTATTTCCAAAGTCATGTCATGTGACATCACGAGGTTATGACCAAATTTCAGCAACTCCTCATCTTCTTTGGGACCATAATACATTCTAAAATTTGACTCAACAAAAAGATTCGGCTGCAAATTTGTTAACGGAAGAGCCACTCCAAAATATGGAGACAGCATCCGCTCACCCTGCTGATTAGGTTGAGGCTCTGACAAATATGCACCTGCACGGAAAAAACCGTTTCTTACCGGTGTCATTGGAACTGCAGCACCAATAAAATACTGATCTTCCACACCCAGCCATTTCATTCGTGTCACAGGAAGCTCATTTTCAATATTGTCAGTACTTTCTGTCTGCAGACTTTCATCAAAAAAGAAAACTGGACCTTCGTGAGAAACCTGCTGCATTCCACCGTTACTATCTGAAAGACGCTGTTCGCCAAAAAAGTAGAGTACTTCAAGAGGAAGTGTTTCATTGGAACGATTGATCAACTGTGCACTATAATTCAAGATATAACTATCCGGAGTTGCCTCGAAGACCTTAATCATTTGCAACCCGTTTACGACAGGAGATGTTAAAGTTAACTTAACATTTCCGTCTCCCTCTTCCAGCACAACATGGTCTTCACTGGCAGCAAAGACTGTCTTACGGAACAACTCTGTTGTTTTTGCGTTGCCTCTAAATTCTTGTGTAAAAGCAGGAACTGCACTCAGGTGGTTGCCAAACATTTGCACACGGTTGGCTTCAGTGACTTCCTCACTATAATCAGGACCAATAAAACTGGTAAGAAAAGGGAACCACGTACTTAAAGTCAAACGAGGTTTTGTGTGTTTAAAATGCTTTAACTGCAGGCTTGTTCCTATTCCACCTTTAGTATCTAAAACAAGTTTGTAATTTTCGGTTTCAATAATTACTTCTTTTGAAGGCAGACTGCTGTCAACTTCTGCTATTGTAGCTGGTGCTACCGCAGTAAGACTGCTGTCTTCGTATTTCAGTTCTGCAGAATCTGACACTTCTGAACTATTGCTTTTGTCAGAATATTCCTGATTTACATTATTGACGACTTCAGGTGGAACTGGTTCCGGTGGAGGAAAAATAGCATACCAACCAACCATGATGGCACCGGAGAGAACTACAGCAAGTAGAGTGTTTTTATCCATAACTTTAATTATTGTCAGTTTCTTTCAGAAAGATCAGAAAAATTAGGAGATCCTGAAGCAGTATAGTCTGGTACTGGGTCCACTCCGCCCGGATGAAGAGGATTACACCTCAAGATCCGCCACAAGCTCAAATATATTCCTCTCCACAAACCTAATGTTTGAAAAGACTCCATAGCATATTCTGAACAAGTTGGATAAAATCTACAGGAAGCAGGTAAAAAGGGTGACACCCAGTTTCGATAAACTTTTATTAAGCTCACAAGTGAGTTTAATAAAATATTACTCTTTTCATTATATTGAGTGTTATTACAGCAATTCTTTAGTGCCTGATCTACCGCACCTTGCGTTGCTTGTCCCGAGTCAATCACAGGAATCATTATTTAAATTGTTGAAAAACCGGCTGACTTGACATAGGACATAAGATGAGTCTAGAGGACGTTTTGGGGGCCTGCTTACAAAAAAACAAATATCGTATCCTGACTTTAAACAAGAGCGCTTTACGCGCACTGCCTCTCTTAACAAACGTTTGATGTGATTACGACAAGGTGCATTTCCAACCTTTTTTTTAACCGAGATTGAAAATCGACTGAATTCTGACTCCGTAAGTTTATACTTGGCACCAATTGGGCCCAAAGATTGATATGAGCCCTGTTCAAAGACTTCCCGAATAAGACGGCTGTGATGAAGCCTGACTGCTTTCGGAAAAGTTTTTATCATGCACTGAGGCGTTTTCTTCCTTTGGCACGTCGACGTTTTATGACCCTGCGGCCTCCGGGAGTCGCCATTCGAGCCCGGAATCCATGTTTTTTCTTGCGTCGTCGATTATTCGGTTGGAAAGTACGTTTCATGATTCGTAATGAAATTAATTGTGATCACTCTTTTTTGAAGTGATAATCTGGTCGAAAATAATATTAATTCAACCCTGACTTGTAAATCTTATTGAGGATATTACATTTTTTTTAGCAAGACAAGCTTTTTAATATTCAGCAAGAAAAAGCACTTTTTTCAAAAGAGACCCATAACTTAAATAATAGGTGTTCTCAGGAATATTATCAAGATGGCCATTTCTTTTTCAATCATTCTCATCTAATTCTGCTTCTTTTTCAATCATTCTCATCTAATTCTGCAAACCTGCCCCAATCGACACTTCTTAATCCCAAGATTTCAGATTAACTAATTACAAAGCACATTTAGTTCTCATTGTTTGACTATTTTGCACGTCATAGGCCGGGTAATACCGTACTTACTAAAAAATAATTACCTTCTATGATCGGCTCTTAAGTTTGAGACATAGTGCTTACCATCATTTATGATAGTTAAAATTTGCGTTAAAGAAATAAATCAGGATACCGATGTAGGACAGAACCACATAAAAATCATTATATATTTGTGGGACAGAACTGTTTTTAGCTAAAGGAAAATAATTTTGTTCCGATAAGAGGACATGAGAATCTTTATGATAGGACACTTGAGATAAGAATTATGGCATTGCGAGTCAATTCAAATATTGCAGCATTGAACGCGCTGAGGCACCTGCAGCAGACTGAGCGTGAGTTGGGTAAAAATCTGGAGCGACTGTCTTCAGGTCGTAAACTCAATCATGCAGCAGATGGCCCTGCTTCACTGGTGATTTCAGAACAAATGAAATCACAGATTTCAGGCCTTGGACAAGCAATTCGTAACTCCGAGTCATCTATTTCAATGATTCAAACTACAGAGGGTGCATTAAATGAAGTCAGTAATATTTTAATCAATTTACGCCAATTGGCAGTACATGCTTCTAATGAAGGTACAAATGACGAAAAAATGCTGCAGGCTGATCAAAATGAAATTGAAAACTTACTTTCTACTCTAAAAAATATTTCTAAAAACACTCAATTTGGAACACGAACCCTGCTGGACGGAAGTAATTCTGCAACAGGTGTTGCAGTTGGAGATGGACTGGAATTTGTTTTTGCTTCAGAAGAGACCATGTCTACCCCAGCAAGCGGATTTAAAGTTGACATCACTCAGGTAGCAACCCGCTCAATGATGGTTGGTATGCGGAGATTAAGTCTCGAGGATGTTTCATCTTCAGACCCAAACAATGCAATATCATTTGTAATAAATGAAGGTGGCCGTACCATTTCTGTTGATTTAAAGAACAATAATGATTTGCGTCAGACAATTGAAAAGTTGACTTCATCTGCAATACAAAATGGTACTCCTGAGGCCAAAGTTAGAACAGAACGAGCCATTCAACAGTTGATTGCTCATGAAATGCAAAGATTGGCAAATGAGGCAAACATGGATCTGGATGTTTTTATTTATCGTCCTGCAGAAAATTTAGGCCCCTTTCTTGACAACTTTGACACCCTGAATGACGCCTTAACAGAAATATCCAGAACACCCGGAGAAATCAATGAGTTCGTGACTGGCATAGATGAAGTGATCGTCTTACGGCATCGTCAATTTGGGAGTGAGCCAAACTTCACTGTTTCTTCAACACTAGACAATTATTTTGGTGAGAATATTAAATCAAATGAAGTGGTTTTTTCTATTTCCGGTCGTGATGTGGAGGGTACGATAGGCGGTTCACCTGAAATCAATGGTGGTGGGGCTGCAATGGGCAGAGGACAATTTCTCACAGGTGCACCTGGTGCAGAAGCTCAGGGTCTTACTTTAAAATACGGAAAAACAACAGATGATATTATTTACGAAATTTTTAATCGTTCAGAAAACAGAGTTGCAGGACTACTGAAGCGTGAACGAAACAATGAGTTTTTGGTTGGTCAAGATGTCGATGGAAATGTTCATGTCTCACAAAACTCACTTGTTTTCCAAATCGGTCCAAATCATGGACAACTCCGACGTATTTCTGTGGACAGTATTAACCCAGAACAATTGTCGGTTGGAGTTGAAAATAACAACAAATTTCGCAGTTTGGCAGAAATTGATGTCTTGGACGCTGAGGCAGCACAGGATGCACTACTATTGATTGATCAAGCAATTGATGATGTTTCTACCATGCGAGGAAATCTGGGTTCTTTCCAGAGAAATGCACTGGAAACAAATTTACACGGTTTACGTGTTGCAAAAGAAAATATGACTGTTTCAGAATCATTACTGGCTGATACAGATATGGCGCAAGAGATGAGTTCACTGGTAAAAAATCAAATCTTGCTTTCTTCAGGTACAGCTATGTTGGCACAAGCCAACCAAGTTCCACAGTCCGTTTTACAACTGCTAAATTCAAACGGCTGATTGGAATGTTTTTTGAAATGATTTCATGTTGCTTGTTTACTTTGAATAGGCAAAATGAAAATCTATTTTATATCAGTTAGTTGACTAAAACCACTAGGCAAAGATGTGCCTTTTTTCCGGTGGATTATTCGGAGTCAACTAGAACTGATTGCTTCAAAAAACGGAACAGACTTGGCAGAACTAAATCCGAATGCGATTACCGGCTTGGGATCAAAGCTGAATACAAGGGAGATCGTCGATCGCTTTATGGCAATCGAGCAGCGGCGTATTAAACCTGTGGAGGCCAGAAAAGAACAGAAGGTAAGTGAGTTGGAGGCTTGGGAAGCCGTCAAAATGGAACTTAGCAAGCTCCAAGGAGTTACCGAGGCTCTGGACAAATTTGAAATATGGGAAGCTCGAAAAGTTGAGACCAGTGATCCGGATGTTGTGGAACCGCAGGCCAGGAAAGACTCTGTTCCAGGCAGACACACCATTATTGTCGAATCTGTAGCCCTCTCGCACCAGATAACGTCACAAGGATTTGAACGGGATGACGTCAGGATCGGTACGGGAAGAATCCAGATCAAAACTGGAGACAACGAAGAGGATTCGCCTGTAACTATTAACCTTGCTGAAGGCAAGGATACGCTCTTGGATTTAAAGCGGGCAATCAACAACTCTGATGCTGCTGTAGAAGCATATATTGCCAAAACACATGGAGATACTCCTTATCGACTGCTCTTGACCAGCAACGTCAATGGAGAAAAAGGACGAATAAATATCGATGTAAACCTTAATGGTGGAGAAGTCAGCGGACCGAGTTATCAAAACACATTTGATAAAACATCCACCTGGAAAGGTCTCGAGACGAAAGTAATAAAAGCCGCTGCTGGTGCAGGGTTTGGTGGTTCAACAAATATTGTTGAAGTTGGCGGAACATATAACGGAGAAGATGACAATGTCTTTACCTTTCGTGTAGTTCGCTCCGGAATAATTCCCTCAGAGGCCGGAGTACTTATCGGCTGGAAAGACAAAAATGGCAGGGAGGGTGAAATTGAGATCAACAAGTTTAATTATGTTCCAGGCTCACCAATTGACGTAACTGACGGCCTGAAACTGCTGATAAGTGACGGTGAAGTTATTGATGGTGACACATTCACTGTTGATGTGTCTGCAGAGAAATCCGATATGCTGTGGTGGCTGAGTGCAGCAGACCGAGCTCCTCAAATATCGCAGCCCTCTGACTGGAGTAGTAAAGCATCAGAAGGTGGTGTAAGAGTTACAGGTACATACGATGGAACAGAGGACGACACTGTTGTTTTTCGTATTGAGGGTAATGGTCAGGTTGGTGGCCCAAGCACTTTAAAACTACATTATGAATACTCTGAAACTGGAGAAAAAGGGTCTGTTAACATCGGGCATCCATATTTGGGAGATGTCGGAAAAAACGACGGACCTTTCGATAAAGCAACTGCTTTTGATTCAGAAGATGGAGAAGAACTCTTTGATTTAGAGTTCAGTAAAAAAGGACGGCGGGACCCAAAGCGCCTGCCCATTGGACACGGATTGTTTGTTGAGGTGAACCCTAGCGTTTTGCGAGATGGTGATACAACTGATGTAGATGTCATTGCTCCTACTTCTGAAGATATGTGGTGGAGTGATGAGGAGCATCGTGGAGTCTCTGACAAAGTTGACATCAAAGCTAAATGGCAGTCCTATGAAGAGTATGAGGGATTAGATGAAAACAAAAAAAGAAGTGCTCTCGATGTATCAGACGGTATTAGGGGATTTTCCGGTGGACTCAGTAATGCGCCCATAGAAATTTCCGGTAATTATGAGCCGGATATTGCGAAATCATATACTTTTAGAGTTGAGAAGCGGGGAACTGTAGGTATCACTCGATCTCTGCAGGTAGGTTGGGAAGATACCTTTGGAGGAAGTGGTTCAATTGAAGTAGGAGAGGGGTATATTCCTGGTACTCCAATTATATTTGATGAGGGTTTAAAACTGGCTTTGGGCAAAGGAGATTTATATAAAGATGACTCTTTTACTATCTCAACAGAAACCTCAACGGTCAGACTGGCACAAGATCTGGTTCTGCGCATTGGTGCAACTAGAAGTGGAGAGGGCTTGGAGGTGAGACGCTCTGAAAATGTAGCAAATGATGTTATTCCAGGACTTAATCTGGAGTTTTTTACACCAAGTGAAGGTCCTGTAACTGTTTCTGTATTAGGTGATACTGAAGTCGCCAAAGAACGAATTCATGACTTTGTTGATGCTTATAACACTTTTCAGGCAACAGCAAAAGAAGTGTCCAAGTTCAACAAAGCAACAAATACTGCGGCACCTTTATTAAGTGACAGGAACTTGGCCCAGCTAGTAAATGAGATTGCGACTACTACAATTGGAACAGTGAGTGGTCTGCCGCAATCGACAAATATGCTTTTTTCCTTAGGATTGAAAATAGACGACAGAGGACAAATGTCTATTGATGAGAAAAAGCTCAACGATAAAATTGTGGAGACTTTCTCTGATGTAGCTAACTTGTTTCGCAGTCATGGAAGCACAGACAATCCAGGAATCAGTTTTTTGGGAATGACCGAAAAAACCCGAGTCAGTCCCAGTGGTTACCGGGTGGATATTACAAATGTACCAAAACGTGGTTTTTATTTGGGTACGCCATTACCTGGTATAGTGAGAATTGATGACTCAAACAATGTATTAATAGTAAAATATAACGGCAGAGTTTCAGATCCGATTGAATTACGCAAGGATAGCTACACACCTGCAAGTCTAGCTAAATCTATTCAGAACCGTTTGCTCGAAGACAAAGTTTTGGGACGTCGGGGAATTCAGGTTCGAGAAGAAGAGGGACGATTGAAAATAGTCTCCAGCACTTATGGTGAAAACAGTTCTATTGAAGTAGAAGCGGGCCCTGACAAAGATCTCAATAGCTTAGGTCTGGCCGAGGGTGTCAGCACACCCGGAGAGAATGTTGCGGGGACAATTGGAAATGTTGAAGCTACAGGTAGAGGGCAGTTACTTGTGGGGGCTGCAGATTCAAATAGTGAAGACCTGAGACTATTTGTAACTCTTGATGAAAAAGACCTGGCTGATGGTGCGGAAGCAACCGTGAAAATTTCCAAAGGTGTTGCAGTAAAGTTAGGAGATAAACTAGACAAATTAAATGATCCTCTGGATGGCAATGTCAAACGGGCCACAGATGATATTACAGGGCAAATGAGCAGTTTCGACGAGCAAATAAAACGCCTAAACAAGCGTGCCGAAAGCAAGCGAACAAGGCTGCAGAATAAATTTGCAAAACTAGACAGTACTATGGGCAGATTAAAATCTCAACAGAGCTATATCAGCCAGCAACTATCCGCTATGAACGGAGCTAAGAAAAACCAATAATCAAAAGGATAATACATGAGTACCTACGGAAACTATCAGAATGCCTACAAGAAGGCTTCTGTCAATACACTGGATCAGAACAAATTGATTATTATGCTCTATGACGGAGCTATTAAAAATGCCAGTTTTGCTGTTCAATACATGGATTCAGGTGAAATTGAGAAAGTTCACAATTGTTTAATCAAAACAAAAAACATTGTGACCGAACTGATGGCTACTTTGAACATGGAACAGGGAGGCGACATCGCAAAAAACCTGCAGTCTCTTTATAGTTATATGTTTAGTCAACTGATAGAGGCAAACATAGAAAAAAAATCTGAGCCTGTTGTAATTGTCATAGATTTGCTCAAAGAATTACGGGCAGCCTGGGTGCAGATTAATACAAAAAATAAGGCTGGAACAAAAACACAACCTGCTTCATCACAGACGATGATGCAGCAAAATAAGGAAAATGCTGAGAAACGAATTCGGGTGATGGGCTGAGCATAAATTGAAGTTCAGGTTGCTTTTTAATAATGAGACCATAGCATGAGCATGAATTCAGTTGCGTGAAAATCATAACTTTCTTAATCCTGTTCAGCAAACCTGAACAAGATAAAGGGCAAAATGATTACGATCAGCTGAGTGCATAGGGAGTTGCAGCAAATGTTGAGGAAGTCGTGAAATAAGAATAAATAAGAAATAGAGCCAAAAAACAGCAGGAGTTATTTTTTGGCTCTAATTTTATCAAAAACTATTCCGCCGTAATTGCCCGGCTACGAACTGCACATGTAGGCCGTAACAGTCAATTGAGTTACTGGTGTTTCTGAGGCATGTACTGTTTGGTAGCCGGGTTTTACACGGAAAATTTAATATTGGTTTGATTTATCTGTAGCACAACATGGGTTTAACTTTTTTAGCTTAAGGCAATAACTCTGAAGACTTAGCTAATAAAACATATCAGAAGATGGACAATTGGCACGAGGCCGAGAAATATTTATGCCAGGCGGACTCTCGAATTGCCGGAATAATTGAACTGGCCGGAAACTGCGATTTAAAACCGCATCAAGGTGGATTTGCCGGTTTGTCGGAATCCATAATTGGTCAGCAATTGTCCAACCATGTAGCAAATATAATCCGGAACCGTTTCCGGAAGCTCTTTGAAAATGAATTTCCTGATCCACAGCACTTGCTCGAAATGAACGACTCTGTGCTCAGAGAAGTGGGATTATCCTTTCAAAAAATCAAATACCTGCGTGGTTTAGCACAAAGGGTGGTTAGTGGTGAACTGGATTTTTTTGCGTTGGCAGAAATGGAGCAGGAAAAAGCAATACAGACACTGGTGGAGGTGAATGGAATCGGCCGCTGGACTGCAGAAATGTATTTAATGTTTTCTTTGAATCACCCAGACCTGCTGCCACTCGGAGATGCTGCTCTTGAAACAGCAATGAAACAACTCTATGATCTTCCTGAAAAAAAATGGCAGGAAGTTATCACAAAAATTGCTGAAAAATGGAAGCCTTGGAGAACTGTGGCCTGCTGGTATCTCTATCAGTATCACAAAATGCTAAAAGACGGTATTGCACCGTTTTGAAGGAACTTAAAGAACTGGACAAGTAAAAGTTGAAGTCCAATAGCTCTTAGAAAATTGAATAACGACAATTCAGCATGCGATTCATCCTCTAAAAATAGGATGATTTGCAGAAAGATAATACCGGAATCAAGGTTTAGTTTTTACGAAACAAAATTATACGGATAAATGTGTCTGAACTTCGACAAGAGATCCTCAGACAAGATTTAGGATAATTAAGTGTCTGTACTTCTCTGACCGTAAAGTACAACACAACCTGATTGGAATACGGGAAATATTTCTTGATTTGAAGCGCCCTGAAATGGATTAGTGCCTGAACTTTAGCTGAAATAACATTAAGAGAGCCAAAGAATAGCGATATGCTATTTTTTGGCTTTGTTGTTTAAAACTAATTTCTAAAGATATTTCCCGGCTGTGGGCTGCACATGTTGGCCGCAACTGTATTGAGTGGCTGCTTTTTCTGAGGCATGTGCTGTCTTACAGCCGGGTCTATCTGTAGCACTTGGAAACTGTAATACCAAAAACTCTTATTGGAGGACAGAAAAGAACAGAAGGTAAGTGAGTTGGAGGCTTGGGAAGCCGTCAAAATGGAACTTAGCAAGCTCCAAGGAGTTACCGAGGCTCTGGACAAATTTGAAATATGGGAAGCTCGAAAAGTTGAGACCAGTGATCCGGATGTTGTGGAACCGCAGGCCAGGAAAGACTCTGTTCCAGGCAGACACACCATTATTGTCGAATCTGTAGCCCTCTCGCACCAGATAACGTCACAAGGATTTGAACGGGATGACGTCAGGATCGGTACGGGAAGAATCCAGATCAAAACTGGAGACAACGAAGAGGATTCGCCTGTAACTATTAACCTTGCTGAAGGCAAGGATACGCTCTTGGATTTAAAGCGGGCAATCAACAACTCTGATGCTGCTGTAGAAGCATATATTGCCAAAACACATGGAGATACTCCTTATCGACTGCTCTTGACCAGCAACGTCAATGGAGAAAAAGGACGAATAAATATCGATGTAAACCTTAATGGTGGAGAAGTCAGCGGACCGAGTTATCAAAACACATTTGATAAAACATCCACCTGGAAAGGTCTCGAGACGAAAGTAATAAAAGCCGCTGCTGGTGCAGGGTTTGGTGGTTCAACAAATATTGTTGAAGTTGGCGGAACATATAACGGAGAAGATGACAATGTCTTTACCTTTCGTGTAGTTCGCTCCGGAATAATTCCCTCAGAGGCCGGAGTACTTATCGGCTGGAAAGACAAAAATGGCAGGGAGGGTGAAATTGAGATCAACAAGTTTAATTATGTTCCAGGCTCACCAATTGACGTAACTGACGGCCTGAAACTGCTGATAAGTGACGGTGAAGTTATTGATGGTGACACATTCACTGTTGATGTGTCTGCAGAGAAATCCGATATGCTGTGGTGGCTGAGTGCAGCAGACCGAGCTCCTCAAATATCGCAGCCCTCTGACTGGAGTAGTAAAGCATCAGAAGGTGGTGTAAGAGTTACAGGTACATACGATGGAACAGAGGACGACACTGTTGTTTTTCGTATTGAGGGTAATGGTCAGGTTGGTGGCCCAAGCACTTTAAAACTACATTATGAATACTCTGAAACTGGAGAAAAAGGGTCTGTTAACATCGGGCATCCATATTTGGGAGATGTCGGAAAAAACGACGGACCTTTCGATAAAGCAACTGCTTTTGATTCAGAAGATGGAGAAGAACTCTTTGATTTAGAGTTCAGTAAAAAAGGACGGCGGGACCCAAAGCGCCTGCCCATTGGACACGGATTGTTTGTTGAGGTGAACCCTAGCGTTTTGCGAGATGGTGATACAACTGATGTAGATGTCATTGCTCCTACTTCTGAAGATATGTGGTGGAGTGATGAGGAGCATCGTGGAGTCTCTGACAAAGTTGACATCAAAGCTAAATGGCAGTCCTATGAAGAGTATGAGGGATTAGATGAAAACAAAAAAAGAAGTGCTCTCGATGTATCAGACGGTATTAGGGGATTTTCCGGTGGACTCAGTAATGCGCCCATAGAAATTTCCGGTAATTATGAGCCGGATATTGCGAAATCATATACTTTTAGAGTTGAGAAGCGGGGAACTGTAGGTATCACTCGATCTCTGCAGGTAGGTTGGGAAGATACCTTTGGAGGAAGTGGTTCAATTGAAGTAGGAGAGGGGTATATTCCTGGTACTCCAATTATATTTGATGAGGGTTTAAAACTGGCTTTGGGCAAAGGAGATTTATATAAAGATGACTCTTTTACTATCTCAACAGAAACCTCAACGGTCAGACTGGCACAAGATCTGGTTCTGCGCATTGGTGCAACTAGAAGTGGAGAGGGCTTGGAGGTGAGACGCTCTGAAAATGTAGCAAATGATGTTATTCCAGGACTTAATCTGGAGTTTTTTACACCAAGTGAAGGTCCTGTAACTGTTTCTGTATTAGGTGATACTGAAGTCGCCAAAGAACGAATTCATGACTTTGTTGATGCTTATAACACTTTTCAGGCAACAGCAAAAGAAGTGTCCAAGTTCAACAAAGCAACAAATACTGCGGCACCTTTATTAAGTGACAGGAACTTGGCCCAGCTAGTAAATGAGATTGCGACTACTACAATTGGAACAGTGAGTGGTCTGCCGCAATCGACAAATATGCTTTTTTCCTTAGGATTGAAAATAGACGACAGAGGACAAATGTCTATTGATGAGAAAAAGCTCAACGATAAAATTGTGGAGACTTTCTCTGATGTAGCTAACTTGTTTCGCAGTCATGGAAGCACAGACAATCCAGGAATCAGTTTTTTGGGAATGACCGAAAAAACCCGAGTCAGTCCCAGTGGTTACCGGGTGGATATTACAAATGTACCAAAACGTGGTTTTTATTTGGGTACGCCATTACCTGGTATAGTGAGAATTGATGACTCAAACAATGTATTAATAGTAAAATATAACGGCAGAGTTTCAGATCCGATTGAATTACGCAAGGATAGCTACACACCTGCAAGTCTAGCTAAATCTATTCAGAACCGTTTGCTCGAAGACAAAGTTTTGGGACGTCGGGGAATTCAGGTTCGAGAAGAAGAGGGACGATTGAAAATAGTCTCCAGCACTTATGGTGAAAACAGTTCTATTGAAGTAGAAGCGGGCCCTGACAAAGATCTCAATAGCTTAGGTCTGGCCGAGGGTGTCAGCACACCCGGAGAGAATGTTGCGGGGACAATTGGAAATGTTGAAGCTACAGGTAGAGGGCAGTTACTTGTGGGGGCTGCAGATTCAAATAGTGAAGACCTGAGACTATTTGTAACTCTTGATGAAAAAGACCTGGCTGATGGTGCGGAAGCAACCGTGAAAATTTCCAAAGGTGTTGCAGTAAAGTTAGGAGATAAACTAGACAAATTAAATGATCCTCTGGATGGCAATGTCAAACGGGCCACAGATGATATTACAGGGCAAATGAGCAGTTTCGACGAGCAAATAAAACGCCTAAACAAGCGTGCCGAAAGCAAGCGAACAAGGCTGCAGAATAAATTTGCAAAACTAGACAGTACTATGGGCAGATTAAAATCTCAACAGAGCTATATCAGCCAGCAACTATCCGCTATGAACGGAGCTAAGAAAAACCAATAATCAAAAGGATAATACATGAGTACCTACGGAAACTATCAGAATGCCTACAAGAAGGCTTCTGTCAATACACTGGATCAGAACAAATTGATTATTATGCTCTATGACGGAGCTATTAAAAATGCCAGTTTTGCTGTTCAATACATGGATTCAGGTGAAATTGAGAAAGTTCACAATTGTTTAATCAAAACAAAAAACATTGTGACCGAACTGATGGCTACTTTGAACATGGAACAGGGAGGCGACATCGCAAAAAACCTGCAGTCTCTTTATAGTTATATGTTTAGTCAACTGATAGAGGCAAACATAGAAAAAAAATCTGAGCCTGTTGTAATTGTCATAGATTTGCTCAAAGAATTACGGGCAGCCTGGGTGCAGATTAATACAAAAAATAAGGCTGGAACAAAAACACAACCTGCTTCATCACAGACGATGATGCAGCAAAATAAGGAAAATGCTGAGAAACGAATTCGGGTGATGGGCTGAGCATAAATTGAAGTTCAGGTTGCTTTTTAATAATGAGACCATAGCATGAGCATGAATTCAGTTGCGTGAAAATCATAACTTTCTTAATCCTGTTCAGCAAACCTGAACAAGATAAAGGGCAAAATGATTACGATCAGCTGAGTGCATAGGGAGTTGCAGCAAATGTTGAGGAAGTCGTGAAATAAGAATAAATAAGAAATAGAGCCAAAAAACAGCAGGAGTTATTTTTTGGCTCTAATTTTATCAAAAACTATTCCGCCGTAATTGCCCGGCTACGAACTGCACATGTAGGCCGTAACAGTCAATTGAGTTACTGGTGTTTCTGAGGCATGTACTGTTTGGTAGCCGGGTTTTACACGGAAAATTTAATATTGGTTTGATTTATCTGTAGCACAACATGGGTTTAACTTTTTTAGCTTAAGGCAATAACTCTGAAGACTTAGCTAATAAAACATATCAGAAGATGGACAATTGGCACGAGGCCGAGAAATATTTATGCCAGGCGGACTCTCGAATTGCCGGAATAATTGAACTGGCCGGAAACTGCGATTTAAAACCGCATCAAGGTGGATTTGCCGGTTTGTCGGAATCCATAATTGGTCAGCAATTGTCCAACCATGTAGCAAATATAATCCGGAACCGTTTCCGGAAGCTCTTTGAAAATGAATTTCCTGATCCACAGCACTTGCTCGAAATGAACGACTCTGTGCTCAGAGAAGTGGGATTATCCTTTCAAAAAATCAAATACCTGCGTGGTTTAGCACAAAGGGTGGTTAGTGGTGAACTGGATTTTTTTGCGTTGGCAGAAATGGAGCAGGAAAAAGCAATACAGACACTGGTGGAGGTGAATGGAATCGGCCGCTGGACTGCAGAAATGTATTTAATGTTTTCTTTGAATCACCCAGACCTGCTGCCACTCGGAGATGCTGCTCTTGAAACAGCAATGAAACAACTCTATGATCTTCCTGAAAAAAAATGGCAGGAAGTTATCACAAAAATTGCTGAAAAATGGAAGCCTTGGAGAACTGTGGCCTGCTGGTATCTCTATCAGTATCACAAAATGCTAAAAGACGGTATTGCACCGTTTTGAAGGAACTTAAAGAACTGGACAAGTAAAAGTTGAAGTCCAATAGCTCTTAGAAAATTGAATAACGACAATTCAGCATGCGATTCATCCTCTAAAAATAGGATGATTTGCAGAAAGATAATACCGGAATCAAGGTTTAGTTTTTACGAAACAAAATTATACGGATAAATGTGTCTGAACTTCGACAAGAGATCCTCAGACAAGATTTAGGATAATTAAGTGTCTGTACTTCTCTGACCGTAAAGTACAACACAACCTGATTGGAATACGGGAAATATTTCTTGATTTGAAGCGCCCTGAAATGGATTAGTGCCTGAACTTTAGCTGAAATAACATTAAGAGAGCCAAAGAATAGCGATATGCTATTTTTTGGCTTTGTTGTTTAAAACTAATTTCTAAAGATATTTCCCGGCTGTGGGCTGCACATGTTGGCCGCAACTGTATTGAGTGGCTGCTTTTTCTGAGGCATGTGCTGTCTTACAGCCGGGTCTATCTGTAGCACTTGGAAACTGTAATACCAAAAACTCTTATTGGAGGACATGGTCCAGAATCACTTCTTGTTAATACTTGTACTGAGTCAGTATTTAGTACTCAAACACTGATATATTTTTTGCAAAATGAATTATTTCCTCTAATAAAGCTAGTATTAGAAGGTTCTCATGTTACATATAGTGAACGGTGATTGTGCAATTGAAGCATTAAAGGACTCTGAAATAGAAGGGGATTATCTTTCCTGGCTGGATGTCCTTCACGATGGGCCAGTACCAGGAGGATTGAGTCTAGAGGAACTGTCTGAAGTTCGTGCTCAATTCATTGTGGATTGTAATTGGTCAACACAAAAAAAAGCAAAGGATGCTTTTAAGAAAAGGGACCTTGTGTTCCGCGAATGTCACAAATACGATGAAGTTGTACTTTGGAATAGTTTTGAGCTATTTGATCAGTTGCATATCCTCCAGTTGTTAGACGGATTTGCGCAAAGAAGGGTAAAGTTTAAATGTTTGAGTATCATTTTTATTGATGACTATCTGGGACGGATATGCATTAATTCCCTGCCGAGGTGGTTTAAAAATAGAGAGCCTGTAACTGAAAAACAACTAGATCTTGGACAACTTGGCTGGAGAGCTTTTTTGGCTCAAACACCTGAATTGATGTTTGAGCTGTGGCAGCAGGACTCTTCTGCTATACCGTTTTTGCAGAGCGGATTGTTACGTCTTTTTGAGGAATTTCCTGCAGCGGAAAATGGACTCTCCCGGACAGAGAACTGCATTTTAGAACAAGTAAGAGGAGGAGTTTCACAATTGGTCTGTTTGTTTTCTGCAGTGCAAGCAAACGAGCCGATTCACTTTATGGGTGACTGGTCTTTTTGGAAACGTGTCCGTGGACTGGTGGAGGCACCTCAACCATTGTTAAAAGTGGAGGGTGATATCCCTTTTTATGAACCTCCGAAAATTCCGTATCCTGATCCGGTTTTTCGGAATTTTGAAGTGGCTTTAACAGATTTAGGGATTGATGTTCTTGATAATGGAGTGGATTGGCATGCTCATAACCAAAGAAATTTTTGGATTGGAGGAGTTCATCTTCATTCAGCAAATGATTGGAGATGGAATGCGGAGAATTTAATTTTTTCAAAATGATCAGGATCTAATAACTTTAATTGCTAACTTGCTTTTGACAGCATAATATTTGAGCAGGAGAAAGAGTGAATATTCAGATTGATGAACTGGAAACGATTTGGCATCTGGAAATGTTAAGCTCGGATGAATTAAATAAAAAAACACTGCCTGCAGGGACTCAACTGCAAAAGCTGGGAATCCCTCTGCCAGCCTTGAACCGTTTTTTTTACCTTGAGGTAGGCAAGTTCTGGCAGTGGACAACACGTCTCCAGTGGACTGGAGAACAATGGAGAGATTGGGTGGAACGCGATGTTCTTCAGACTTGGATGTTGATTTTTAGTGGCACACCCGCAGGTTATTTCGAGTTAGAAACTCAGGATGAAGCAGTTGAAATTGCTTATTTTGGCCTGTTGCCTCAGTTTGTAGGAAAAGGATTGGGTGGCGGAATGTTATCTGCCGCAATTGAAAAAGCATGGGAGTTGAAGAGAGGACGTGTGTGGGTACATACGTGCAGCTTCGACCATCCCCATGCCTTAAAAAATTATCAGGCCCGAGGCTTTCATATTTTCCGTGAAAGTCAGGCTTAATAATACTAAACCGCTGTTTTTATGACACCGTGTGGGTGTTTGACCACACACAGAAATTGAAACAGAATGGAAGATCTTTGAAAATTTAATCTGGCGACACCTTATAATGAGGAGTATATCCCTTATTCTGAAGTGTCGGCTAAAGAGTACCACGATGAGGAACAGGATAGATCCCTGTGTTTCTACTTTAGAAACCCTGGCTAAATGTATCCTGTATAATCTAAATCGAGGTTACATTCATACGCCGGTTCTTTCAGAAATAGTACTGGGGATAACTCCGTAATTTTAATGTTTCAATCATGAGTACATTCATTCGAATATACTTTCTGAATTGTTAGCTGGACGATTATTTCCTCATTGGATAATACACTGCGATTGGTATTCGTAAGCTGGCTAGAACCAGCTTACTGTATCCCATTGGATGTGGAGTTCTTTCTGAAGTGTAAGCTCATTTCAGTGGAGGAGTCCCATTTGATGCTAATACATGTTTCTGATATTAGAACACTGTTGGACTGGAGTGGTAGTACTGACATCTGTGGAGTAGACTAGAGAAAATGTAAAGAGTTTCGGCAGAAAGGCGTATGTGAAATATATAATAGAGGGGGAGTGAACTCAATTTTGTAATAAAAATATTATTTTTATGGCAAATTGCGACTATCCAAGCCCCTAAAGTAGGGAGTAGTCCGTCTTATTATGTGAAAGATAATAAGAGGGGATAATTCCATTTTTTAATGTGTCTTGTTCTTGTCTAGGGAGCCGTTCATTTTTTAATGTGAATAATATATTTAGGAGAGGGTAGTATCATTTTTTTCAGCTGGATGCACTTGAATAAAATTAGTAGTTCCAATATAGAAAAAACAATATGACTCAACATTTTGACAAAAAAGAATTTGTTAAAAGACAGGATCATTTGCTTAAGTTGATGGCCGAAAATGAACTGGATGGGATGCTGTTGTTCCGACAGGAAAGTATGTATTACTTATCTGGATATGACACTTTCGGCTACGTTTTCTTTCAATGCCTTTATTTTGGTCGTGAAGGGAAATCTATATTACTTACGCGTGCACCTGATTTAAGGCAGGCACAGCAAACATCCAATGTGCAGGATATTAGAATTTGGGTTGACGGACCGGAAGTAAACCCGGCATTACAACTCAAAGAGATTTTGAAAGAATGCGGATGTAAAGGAAAGCGTTTAGGAGTGGAATACGATTCTTACGGTCTAACCGCCAAAAATGGCAAGATGCTGGATGAAGCATTGGCAGGTTATTGCTATTTGATTGACGCTTCTCATTTAGTAAACAGACTCAGAGTTGTCAAAAGTCAGTCCGAATTAGTGTATGTCAGAAAGGCCGCTGAGTTGGCAGATGAGGCTCTCGATGAAGCACATAAGCTGGTGCAGGATGGATGCGATGAAGGTGAATTACTGGCCGCCATGCAAGGAGCAATTTTTCGTGGTGGAGGTGACTATCCCGCAAACGAATTTATTATTGGATCCGGAGAAAATGCTTTGCTTTGCCGCTATTATTCCGGGAGAAGAAAACTAAGTTCCCAAGACCAGCTTACTTTGGAATGGGCCGGAGTATACCGTCACTATCACGCTGCAATGATGCGTACAATTCCAATTGGCAGAGTGACTTTGCAGCAGCAAACAATGCATGATATTTGTCTGCAGTCAATGGAGGCTTGTGAGTCCGTTTTACGTCCGGGAACGGCTATCGGTGAGATTTTTGATGCTTATGCGCAGACTTGCGACAAAGCTGGTATGAAAGCACATCGACTGAATGCGACAGGTTATAGTCTGGGAACAACATTTTCGCCGAACTGGATGGATTGGCCGATGTTATATCACGGCAATCAAGAACTTGCTGAGATGAACATGGTGTTTTTTATTCACATAATTTTGATGGATAGTGACTCTGGAAATGCCATGTGCTTTGGACATACCGTCCTGGTAACGGACTCAGGATGTGAACGTCTTTCGCGTCACCCTTTGGATTTGGTGGTGCGCTAACCGATCCTCCTTGGTCGCTTTCCGGTGAGACAGCACGGATGATAAAACTGTCAAACCGGAAAGCACCATTCAGGTGCGGATAGATTATTTTAAATAAAGGAAATAGTTTCATAGATACTTTAAATATTAATGAAAGGATAAGGCTGAAAATGGAAGACAAATCAACTCTCTTGAAAGAAATGCGTAAACACGCACAATCATTTTCTGCTGCAATGACTCCCCCAAAAGTGGTTGATGTTGCAAACTTGAAACATGCTTTAGCTTTGGTTGATATGACAACAAAAGATTCCATTCTGGGAGCTTTCCGTAAAATGTCTCTGAAAATACCTCCGTTATTGTTGGGGTTACGTTTGGTAAACAATATGAGTAATTTACGTACAGAAATAAATACAATAAATCCGCAAAGCCAATTGGTTGGCGCCAGCTTAACTGAAGAACAAAGGAAGAAAGAGTTTAAAAAAATTAAACTTGCTGAGCAAAGGCTTCGTAAGCTGCTTGATATAAAAAGTTGCTGAGTTGAAAAGACGTTAAGAACTTCGTAAATATTGAATCTGGCTCACGCATAAAAACTTAACGTTATTATTAATATAAATATTATTTTTATTAAATAGAATTCCCGGAATATTAACTTTTTCCGGTAATGAGAGGGGGCCCCTCCGAGTTTAGCTTGGAGTAATCGGTCTGGAGATAAGCATATTGAGGCTCTTAATTTAGACAAGGGAACTCGTGACTTGTCTGCAGGAATGCCCCTGAACACCGCTGGCTGTCGGCCCTCGGAGTTTAAACAGCCCTTCACGTGCCGTGCATGTTGGAGAGCCCAAGGATGGACTTTGCTTTCGTGGTGAAAGCTGTCCTCTGTAAATAGGAGCGGATAGAACCGGACTTATTTACTCATAGTATTCTATTGGAAAGGAATACAATTCTTCCATGGTCGGAATTAACTTTATCACTTAAATGTTAAGGAGATAAAATGTCACTAAGAATCAATAATAATATTGAATCTATGGTTGCACACCGCAACCTCTTGCAAAATGACCGAGCACTATCGAAGTCACTTGAAAGACTGGCTTCGGGACAGAAAATTAATCGGGCAGCTGACGATCCGGCTGCTTTGGTGATTTCTGAACATATGCGTGCTCAGGTGAGCGGGATGGAACAGGCAATTAGAAATAACGAAGTTGCTATTTCACTGGTCCAAACGGCTGAAGGCTCAATGAATGAAATTTCGAGCTTATTGGTAAGTCTTCGCCAACGTGCTATTTCTGCGGCTAACGTAGGAGCCAGCGATGAAGCCATGATTGATGCCAATCAATCTGAGATTGAAAATTCACTTGCTTCAATCGACCGCATTGTGTCAAGCACTCAGTTCGGCCACTATAAACTTTTGGACGGAACTAATGCTGAACAAACCCTTGAAGACGGAAGCACTCGAGAGGGGCTACGTTTCCACGTTGGACCCAATGCTGATCATATGGCTGCAGTTTCTATTAGAGACATGAACACAAGTCAGCTTGGTCGAGTTGAAGAAGGACAAGTACCAAACAAAAGCAATTTTGTTTCGCTTGCTGATATCGATGTGCGTAATGAGCAAGGTGCTCAAGACGCATTAAATATCATTGATAAAGCGATAACAGAGGTTGCTACTGTTCGTGGTGAATTAGGTGCTTTCCAGAAACACACCCTGGAATCAAATCTCACCAGCCTGCAGGTTGCAGCAGAAAATATGACTGCTGCTGAGTCCACTCTACGTGATACTGATATGGCTAAAGAACTGGCTACTTTTACTCGTAACCAGATCATGAGTCAGTCAGCAACTGCACAGTTGGCTCAGGCTAATGCAATGCCGCAGCACATTTTGCGGTTGTTAAACGGTTAGTAAGGTTCAGTTGGGGATTCCCCCAATGCCTTGCGTAATTCCGGGCTCCAATGTTTGGAGTTCGGAATTGCTGTTTTGATAAGTTATAAAAGGCTGTAAATCAATAATCAAGGACAGATTACTTATTACCGGCTGGAATTAATAACCAGACTAATAAATATAAACACAAATTATAAGAGGAATTATGCCGTTGGAGATGAAACACAACATCGCATCGCTCAACGCAATTAATCATCTGGAAGTTGCACAAAACGAACTTTCCACTTCACTGAGTCGATTATCTTCAGGACAAAGGATCAATGGTGGTGCAGATGACCCGTCAGGACTTGTCATTTCAGAGGGGTTGCGTGCTCAGATTGCCAGCGTAGAGCAAGCTCTGCAAAATTCAGAGTTTTCCCTGTCACTGGTACAGACTGCTGAAGGTGCTTTAGTTGAAGTAAACAATTTACTGATTGAAATGCGCCAGTTAGCAACAACTGCAGCAAATGAAGGTGCCACTGATTTCAGTGCACTGCTTGCACTGCAGTTTCAAATCCGCAACGCTATCGAAGGCATTGACAGAGTCTCACAATTTACGCGCTTCGGGAATAAAAATCTATTGGATGGTAGTCAGGGTGCCACAGGAACAGCTGGGAATGAGGAACTGGTATTTCTAAAAGCATCTTCAAAAACAATTGCTTCGCCAATCAGTGGTTATGACGTAGATATTAATGAACTACCATTAAGAGCAAGTCTCACAGAAGATCTAGATGACGATGATGCTGCAGGCCTGCAAATCACACTGGAAGAAGAAGATGGAGCAACAATCAGGGTCAGGAATCCTGAAGGAGCTACCGCAGCTGGATTTGCAAACCGTCTGCAAAAATCGGCACTGGCTGCAAACATGAATTTAGATATTCGTTATGATATTGATGATGAAGAACTTACAATAGAACATCGGGAATACGGCCTTGCTAAAGGTTTTACGGTCGTCAGTACTAAAGACGGTGTCATTGTGGACGATGCATACGAACCAGAATTGTTTCTGGGACAAGACATTGAGGGAACAATCGGCGACGAGCCGGCAGATGGAGATGGTGCAATTCTGACAGGAGATTTTAATAACAAAAAAACAAGTGGTTTGAGCATCGCGTTTTTAGGTGATAGTACAGGTGGTGCCGGCTCAGTGACTGTTGCTCAAAATGCACTCAAGTTCCAATCAGGCCCAAGTGCGGATGAAAATATTTTAATTGCATTGAATAGTACTCACTCTACAGTCCTGGGAAGAGGTGTAGACAATACGAGTGGATTTGAAAATCTATCACAAATCCGGTTGACATCAACTCAAGAAGCCATCGACGCAATTCGCCTTGTGGATGAGGCTCTTGATCAATTATTATCAATGAGAGGCCAACTCGGATCATTGCAAAAACACACCTTGGAAACTAATATTTCGGTACTCCGCAATACTGCAGAGAACTTAACTGCTGCTGAGTCCAGTATTCGAGATACAGACATGGCATTAGAGATGGCAAATTTTACTAAAAACCAGATAATTACAGAAACGGCCGCGGCAGCAGTAGCTCAATCAAATCAGACTGCGACTCGTGTTTTGCAGCTCTTGTTTAACAACAAAGCAAATGGTCACTGGTCATTTTATAGAGATAACTGATCACTGCTAAGATAATGTGCCTGGACGACACCATCGTTGCTATAGCAACTCCACTTCAGCCTTCCGGACTTGGGATTATCAGAGTCAGCGGAAATGAGTCAATTTCCTTGATTGAACCTCTTTTCAAGGCCGTGGGGAATAAACTAAAAGAAGCCAAGACCCATAAACTAATTCATGGTTGGATACATGAGGACGGCAAACTTCTGGATCAAGTCCTGATTGTAGTAATGCGAGCTCCGCATTCATACACAACAGAAGATGTGATAGAAATCCAGTGTCACGGCAGTCCCATTGTATTACGCAATATTTTATCTTTGCTGTTACGAAAAGGTGCTCGTTTGGCAAAGGCTGGTGAATTCACTCAAAGAGCTTTTTTACATGGACGTATAGATTTGACTCAAGCGGAAGCAGTTGCAGATCTGATCCACGCAAGTTCTGATGTTGCTGCGAATCTAGCCCTGCAGCAGTTACACGGCAAACTTTATGATGCTATAAATCAGGTAAAAAATCAGTTAATTTCTGTTGCTTCACTGGTTGAAGCCAACATAGAGTTTCCTGATGAAGAGACTGAATTCACTCAGCGAGATGCTTGCCTGCAAAGTTTGAATTGTGCTGCTGCAGACTTAGAAAATTTAGTATCTCATGCGGATCAGGGACGTAGGATGCGTGAGGGATTTTCAGTGGCACTGATAGGTCGTCCAAATGTTGGAAAATCATCTTTGCTCAATACTTTACTGTGCGAACAAAGGGCAATCGTGACTCCCCTTCCCGGGACCACCCGCGACTCGATCGAAGAATCAATTCAAATTCGCGGACTTGCTTTCAGATTAACTGACACAGCTGGTATTAGAGACACAGAAGATCTAATTGAAACGGCTGGTATTCAACGGACACACAATACCTGGCAGAGAGCAGATCTGGTTTTGCTGATTTTGGATGCAAGTGAGAAACTTGAGGAAGATGATCTGAGTTTAATTCACGAAGTTGATAAGAATCGGACTCTAGCAGTCTTAAACAAAAAAGATTTACTGTCGGAGGAATTACCACTCTGGCACGAAGAAATATCAGGATTGGAATCTGTTTTAATTTCGGCAAAGTCAGGAGCAGGACGAAACGAACTAGAAGCTATGTTATTTGCTAAAGCAACTCTTGAAGGCTTACCACAGCAAGACGACATTTGGCTCACAAACCTCAGACAGCAGGAAGCAGCCAAGCGGGCTTTAACTGCTTTGTCAAGAGCAAAAGAAGGTTTGGAGCAATTTAAGGGAGAAGAATTTCTTGCTGTAGATTTACGGTCCAGTTTAAATGCTTTGGGTGAAATAGTTGGTGAGACAACTGCAGACGATTTGCTTGGGCAAATTTTTTCAAAGTTTTGTATTGGTAAATAAAATCAATGACAGATAGTGAATTAAAACTACTGCTGGAAAAACAAGTATCTCTGTTACAGGAGCTGTTGGATTTGTCACAACGCCAACTTGCTGAATCAGATCAAGTTGGTATTGACGGAGTATTATCGCAAAAAGATGTCTGTTTCAAGGAACTGCAGCAAGTTGATTCTATGCTTATACTGTGGCACAAACAATATGAAAGAGATTTCAGTAAAGAAGAGGAGTTTATTTACGCAAATGTGGAAGTTTTACTGGAAAAGTTGTTACTTTCAGAGAAGGAATATGAAAAATTAGTCGGACGTGAAAAGAATGCTGTCTCTCTGCAAATCTCGCAGTTGAGCAGTCAAATGCAGTATCGAGAAGGGCCGAAGAAGAATCGGTCGCAAATAAAAAACATGACTACCTAAGTTTTACTTTTTTTAAGAAACACAGTATGAATTTTTCAGCTTACCAGATTGAGTCTTTGTTGGACGACTTCCAAGAGAATATTTTTCCCATAGCTAAATCTGCCAGCGAAACACTGAACCTCTCCGAGGGTGCACTCCAAGACGCCCGTGAATACTTTAGGCCACAGACAGTTCCAACTTTAGACTGGATTTTACCCAAAGATATGGTTGAGTTGGTTGAAGATCAAACTGATTTTGAACCTGTGGTCGATTTTGTGCAGCAAAGCCGAGCTGGTCGATTTGTGGTACCGGCGTATATTCCTGAAAATCCGGCACCTGCATTTACTCTGGTAAGTGACTATTCTCAGTCTGAATTGAACCGTGATACTGAAGAAATGGAGTTACAGCAAGTTTTTCCCCTGGAAAAAGATGATTTGTCACCAGATCTGGAAGTTGAAAGTGATGAGTCGGAAGATGATTTTTCAGTTGCAGTTGAAGAAACATTTGTGACAGAAGGTGAAGAGCTGCAACTTGAAACTGAAATATCAGTTTCAGAATACGATTTAGAAGACGAAAACACGAAGCTCAAATCAACAGAGTATCAGGAAGAAATTGAGGCCACTGACGTAACAGGTGAAACAGCACCGGAACCGGAAGATTCAGTAGCATCTACAAAAGAGGAATCCGCAGATGGTGAACCTGAAGTTTCTGCAGCAGCTTTATTTGAAGGCCTTGATGAGGATGATGCTGAGGATGATTTTGAAATTGATGAAGGAGGTTTACAGGGAGAAATTGATGATAATACAGATGTGGTTTTTGGAGACGGACGTATTGATTTAAAATCTATGAGTAAATTTGTTGGAAAATATCCTGATAGTACTATTAAATTTTTGTTACGAAAAAACCTGGACGGGCGGCCTCTGCCAACAGGTTATGAGGAGATTTACCTACTATGGGAAGACCGTGGACTGACTCGTGGACGCTTAAAAAAATATTTATTTCAGCTGATGGAATGGAATGACTTTCCTGATATCCCTGTACATGATGTGGTAAAAAAAATCAGGGAACGCCAATTTGAACTAAAAATGGACTCCTGATGAAACTGAACAAGTTTAGAGCAAATGTGGCTGCAGTGATTCTGCATCCAACAAAAAATGAAATTTTAATGTTCAGGAGGATTGCCAAAAAGAATGTAAAAGCAGAATTAGAATCCGATGGTGGACAGCTGAGGTGGAATTGGCAGTTCCCACAGGGAGGTGTTGACCCTGGAGAAACCGAAGAAGAAACTCTCTACCGTGAACTGGAAGAGGAGATTGGTACCAGTGACGTCACAATTATCCGGACTGCAGTAAAAAGAGTGCGTTACTATTATCCACGAAAAATGCTGTACATCCTACGTCAACAACCTGAATGGGAACCATGCAGGGGCCAACAACAACGCTGGTTTCTTCTAAGACTTAACTGTGAAACAGATCAAATTTCCTTCAAACATCAGCCAATAGAATTTGATGCATTTCAGTGGATTTCACCACGTAAAGGGATGAAGAAAGTGGTTCCTTTTAAACGTAAGGCTTACCGCAAAGGGTTACGCTATCTGGGAATATTGTGATTTGTTTTGCATTGCTTCCAAAAACAACAGATAATCTACAACAAATCCAAAATTAATATTTATTGTATTGAGTAAATTTACTTTACTCAAAGCTCAACCTGATTGGAACTCCTAACAACAATCTGCGGTTTTAATTTCTAACATGGAAACTCTATGCTGATGCTGATTTCACCGGCTAAAACGCTGGATTATGAAACCACACCTACTACTGATAGCTTTAGCGTACCTGACTACTTGGGGCAATCTGCAGAACTTATTAAAGTTGTCAAGCACAAGTCTGAACAGGACTTGATGAAACTAATGCATGTAAGTCAAAAAATTGCTGAATTAAATGCTAACCGTTTCCGTCAGTGGAGATTGCCATTCACAGCCGATAATGCTAAACAAGCAATATTAGCTTTTAAAGGTGATGTCTATAACGGACTGGAGGCCTCCGGACTTTCAGAAAAACAAATGACTTACGCACAGTCACATTTGAGGATTATTTCCGGTCTCTACGGACTTTTAAGACCGCTTGACTTGATGCAACCCTACAGACTGGAAATGGGACTCCAACTGAAGACTCAGAAAGGTGATTCTCTCTACCAGTTCTGGGGAGAGCTGATAACTGATGGAGTAAATTCTTTACTAGCAAAACAAGATGATCCGGTTCTAATCAACCTTGCCTCAAAAGAATACTTTAAAGCAGTGCAGCAGGATAACTTGGACGGCCGTTTGATTACTCCGGTATTTAAAGACTGGAAAAACGGGAAATATAAAATCATCAGTTTTTTTGCCAAAAAAGCCCGCGGCATGATGGTGCGCTATGCCATCGATCACAATGTCCGGGAACCAGAAGAATTGCAAAATTTTGATTATGCTGGTTACAATTTTAGCTCTGAGCTGAGTCAGTCTGATACATGGGTTTTTTGCAGAGATTGACTCTGTGTGAATCAGATAAATTACACCAGCTTGAAAAACTTATTCCTCTACTATTTCAAATACTTTCATTACAATCCAGCTAAGCTCATTCTATCAGCCTCCACAAGCCCACCTATACGTTGAATTCAAAGATTGAGACTATTAATTTGTTTTTCAACTTTGAAAATGATAGCCACAATCTGAAGAATGGGTGATTTTTTGCTTGTATAAACTCATAAATCATTATATTGATATATAATGATTTAATAGAAACAGCAGTATCTTCCACCCTTTTTTTGCAAAATTATTATGTCAAGTATTGCTCAAGTTCTAAGATTGCTGGGAGACGATACACGTCTCAGAATTTTGATTCTAGTCTCTCAAACCCCTTTAAACGTCAGTGAACTCACTACAATTTTAGGAATGGCTCAATCCGGAATTTCGCGGCATTTGAGTCACCTAAGAAAAATGAAACTACTGCAGGAACGTAAAGAAGGAATCTGGACTTATTATCAACTTGCACAAAAAGAATCACTTGAAAGTGAGCTCCACTTACTCTGGAACTATCTCCAGGAACAGCTTTCAAACATGAAAGATCCTAACAATGACCGTGTCCGTTTGCATGAGGTGTTACGTCAAAGAGGAATCAGCGGAGGGGGTTTAAATGAAAAACTTCTCGAACCGGGACAATCCTGGTTTGCCTGGTCTTGTCTTCTTGGCATACTGCTGGGACAGAATGACGAGCGAAAATCAGGATTTGACTCCGGCACATCCGAACTGGAAATCATCGATCTCGGCTGTGGAGACGGGACTTTAACCGTCGAAATGGCTAAATTTGCAAAACAGGTAGTCGGAGTAGACTTTAATCCGGATATTCTGGCTTCTGCTCGACAGCGTATAGATCGGCTTGGTTTGCAAAATGTTAGATTATTGTCTGAAGATGTCAGTAACTTGTCTTTAGTTTCAGAGTCTATGGATGTCGTCTTTTTTTCACAATCTCTGCATCACCTTGATGATCCACAAAGAGGTTTTCAGGAAGCTGCCCGTATACTGCGTCCCGGAGGACTGGTACTGGTAATGGAACTTGCCGCACATACTGAAGACTGGGTCCTGGAAAAACTTGGCCACAAGTGGCTTGGATTTGAAAAAAAGACCTTACTGGATTACATGGAGACGGCCAAATTTAATAATCTACACTCAGAAAAATTACCATTAAGGCGGGAAGAATTATTTCAAATCATCCTCTCTGCGGGAAGAAAAACCTGATTAAAATTCTCTATAATTTGCCTTAAACGAAGTTCAATTATTTTTTCATAAAATGAATAACTTTTTTTGATGATAAATATTTTATTGGAAATAAACAGTTCTAATTAAAATAATTTTTCAGCAGCATAAAAACAAAACCGAATGATATATACCAACCCTAGTGCCGCCAGACTGCTCACTTTAATGGAGCAAAAAATTGTAATTCTTGATGGTGCAATGGGTACCATGATTCAAAATCGTGGTCTTACTGAAGTAGATTTCAAAGGTCAGTCATTTTTTGAACATCAGTCTCCACTCAATGGTAACAACGACCTGCTTTCCATCACACGTCCGGAAGTAATTGAGGAAATTCATTTAGAATTTTTGAGAGCTGGTGCAAACATTCTTGAAACAAACACCTTTAACGCCAACCGGATTTCTCAAGCAGATTATAATTTGGAGGACCACGTTCGCGAAATCAATTTAGCTGCAGCTGAAGTAGCCCGCAGGGCTGTTGATAGTTTCCAGTCGGAATGTCGAAATGCAATACCAGCAATAGATCAGCCGGTTTTTGTGGCAGGTTCAATTGGCCCTACAAACAGAACATGTTCGCTGTCACCTGACGTAAATGACCCTGCCTATCGTGCAGTTACTTTTGATGACGTTGCCAGTGCCTACCGGGAACAAGCTGAAGCTTTAGTCGAAGGTGGGGTTGATATGCTGCTACTGGAAACAAGTTTCGACACTCTCAACATGAAGGCCGGAATTTATGCTCTTGAGAGTTTTTTTGCGGATACAGGAATTCGGCTTCCGGTTTTTCTTTCCGTAACAATCACGGATGCTTCCGGACGTACGTTATCCGGACAAACTTTATCTGCTTTCTACAATTCAATTCATCACGCAAAGCCTCTGTTTTTAGGTATCAACTGTGCACTTGGGGCCCGGGAAATGAGACCTTACATTGAAGAGTTGGCACACATTTCAGAATTTGCTGTTGCCGTTTATCCAAATGCAGGCTTACCGAATGAGATGGGCGAATATGAGCAAACACCAAAAGAATTTGCAGAAATCACAGCAGAATTTGCAGAAGAAGGTTGGTTGAATCTGGTCGGAGGTTGTTGCGGAACCACTCCTGAACACATCACTGCACTGGCCAATAAAATAAATCTTTCAAAACCGCGGCCACTTAAAAACCAAACCTTTGGAGAGGCTGTTATGCTAAAACAAAAGACTCCATTTTATTCAGGTTTGGAACCACTGAATGTCACTAAAGATACTGGATTTTTAATGATCGGTGAACGTACTAATGTGATGGGTTCTCCTAAATTCAGGAAATTAATACTGAATGATGATTTTGATGCTGCATTGGCAATTGCCCGCCAGCAGGTTGAATCAGGAGCCAATATCATCGACATTAATTTTGATGAAGGTTTGCTGGACGGTGAGACTTCAATGACGCATTTTCTGAATTTAATTGCGGCTGAACCGGACATTGCACGGGTACCAATCATGATCGACAGTTCAAAATGGTCTGTCATTGAAGCCGGTTTAAAATGCATTCAAGGCAAAGGGGTCGTCAACTCTATCAGTCTCAAAGAAGGCGAAGAAATCTTCTTGCACCATGCGCGGGAAATTCTTAAATACGGTGCCGCAACTGTCGTGATGGCCTTCGATGAGCAGGGACAGGCAACAACATTGAAGCACAAAGTTGATGTCTGTGAACGTGCCTTCAAACTACTAACTGAGGAAGTAGGTTTTGCACCTTGCGACATTATTTTTGATCCGAATGTTCTAACAGTCGCCACCGGAATTGCAGAACATAACGATTATGGAGTAGCCTTCATTGAGGCAACACGTCAGATCAAAAAACGCTGTCCTGGAGCCCTCGTCAGTGGTGGTGTGAGTAATGTTTCATTTTCATTTCGCGGTAACAATCCGATTCGGGAAGCCATGCACTCGGCATTTTTGTATCATACAATTAAGGCCGGTCTAGACATGGCGATTGTCAATGCTGGTATGCTGGATGTTTACGAAGAAATAGATAATAATTTACTCAAACACGTAGAAGATGTGCTGCTCAATCGTCTTGATTCAAATAGCACCGAAACCGATGCTACAGAACGGCTAACTGATTTTGCAGAAAATTACAAAGCCTCGCAAGAAGCCGACTCAGGCAACAAGGATAAAAATCTAAAAGAGAAAAAATGGCGTGAAGAAACCGCACAGCAGAGGATCTCTCATGCCCTGGTCCGAGGCATTACTGATCACATTGTTGCTGACACTGAAGAACTGCGAATCCAATTCGACACCGCTCTGGAAGTAATCGAAGGTCCATTGATGGCGGGTATGAAAATAGTTGGTGATTTATTTGGTGACGGCAAAATGTTTTTACCACAAGTAGTAAAAAGCGCCCGTGTGATGAAACAGGCAGTGGCTTATCTGGAACCATTTATTGAAGAAGAAAAAAAACAGAGTGGGGCTTCCAGCAAGCTTCCCAAAGTAGTTTTGGCGACCGTAAAAGGAGACGTACACGATATTGGTAAAAACATTGTGGGTGTAGTTTTGGGTTGTAACAATTATGAAGTTATTGATTTAGGAGTAATGGTTCCCTGCGAAAAAATTATTGCTGCCGCAAAAGAACATGAGGCTGATATTGTTGGGTTGTCCGGGTTGATTACACCATCACTGGATGAGATGGTCCACGTCTCCAGTGAAATGAAACGTGAAGGCTTCACACTTCCGCTTCTAATTGGAGGCGCCACTACAAGTCCTGCACACACTGCTGTCAAAATTGCCCCAAAATACGATCACCCTGTGGCTTATGTTTCGGATGCCTCAAGAGCAGCCGGAGTGATTTCAAAACTGCTCAATCCCAACACAAAAGAAGAGACAGCACAAGAATTAGCAAAAGATCAGGAAAAGCGTAGACTTGCTTACGAAAATCGAAATGCCGAGCGAAAATTATTGCCCCTTGAAAAAGCCCGCGTAAACTGTACACCCATCAACTGGGATAACTGCAGGATTGACAAACCATCTTTTCTGGGATTACGGGACTACTCGGTTGATGTGGAAACTCTATTGGATTACATCGACTGGACTCCGTTTTTTTATACGTGGGAGTTAAAAGGACGCTATCCGAAAATATTGAAAGATGATAAATTTGGAACAGCAGCAACAAAACTTTTCGCTGATGCACAAGCGCTGTTAGAGGATATTGTTAAAAATAAAAGATTCCAGCCTCAGGCAGTAGTTGGGTTTTTTCCAGCAAACAGTGACGGTGACGACATTATTGTATATTCCGATGACTCTAGAAAATCTGTACAAACAATTTTCCACACTTTGCGCCAGCAAAGCATTAAAGCAGACGGTAAACCAAATCAAGCTTTATCCGATTTTATTTCACCAAAGGAATGTCTACGTCCGGACTATCTTGGAGGGTTTGCTGTGACTTCCGGTGTGGAAGTTGAGTCGTTTGCCAGAAGTTTTGAAGAAAAACATGATGCTTACAACTCTATTCTTGTTAAGGCACTTGGTGACCGTCTGGCAGAAGCTTTTGCAGAATACATGCATCAGGAAATGCGCAAAGAATGGGGTTACGGTCAGGCAGAAAATTTAGCAAAAGAAGATATGATTAACGAGAAATACCGGGGGATTCGACCTGCTCCAGGATATCCTGCACAGCCTGACCATACTGAAAAACGAGTTTTATTTGAATTGCTGGAAGTTGAAAAACGGACAAATATTAAACTCACAGAAAGCTATGCCATGACTCCGGCTAGTTCTGTTTCAGGTATTTATTATGGACATCCGGAATCCCGATATTTTGCAGTTGGCAAAATAGACCGGGATCAGGTGGAAGACTATGCTGTCCGTAAAAACATGTCTGTTTCAGAAGTCGAACGCTGGCTCGCACCGGTTTTGGGCTACACTGCAGATTAATTTTATATCAGGATTTTTTACACATCAGGACTGAACCATTTATGTCTTGCTGAGTTTATTGGGGCGCAAGAAATAATAATATTACAACTCAAATTTTAATGCATTTAATCGATTTATACCAAAAACAGGATTTCGTTTTTTCGATTGAGATATTTCCACCCAAAACAGATCCGGGTATGTTAAAACTCAAATCAATTTTAGAAGCTTTCAAATCCTGTACTCCGGATTACATTTCAGTAACTTATGGAGCAGGCGGAACCTCCAGAGAAAACACGCATGAGTTGGCCGCACACATTCATCATGAACTTGATGTTCCGGCGATGGCACATTTAACCTGTGTTGCACACACAGCCGAAGAAATTGATTCAGTTTTGAGTAAACTCAAAAACAGTGAAATCACTAACGTAATGGCCCTGCGTGGAGATCCAACCGTTGGAACAAACCATTTTATACAACCTAAAGGAGGTTATCATTTTGCGAGTGAATTAATTACCGCAATTCGGGAACACAGTGATTTTGGCATTGGTGCTGCAGGTTATCCGGAAGGACATCTGGAAAACCCGGACAAAGATGATGATCGAAAACATCTGCATGAAAAAATTGCTGCTGGAGCAGATTTTGTGGTAACTCAATTTTTTCTGGATAATACATTTTTTTTACGCTGGCGTGATAAACTACGGCAGGAAGGCGCAAACATCCCGCTGGTTGCCGGAATTCTGCCACCTGCAAATTTGAATGCACTGGAGCGGATTGCTGGAATTTGCGGAGTTTCGGTTCCGGAAAAATTGAGGGAGTCCTTGAGCAAATATCAACATGATCAGGAAGCTTCACGTGAAATTGGGCTGCTCCATTCAGAGCGGCAAATTGAAGGCTTGCTTGCTGAGGGCGTAGAGGGAATACATCTTTATGCACTCAATCGTCTTGAAACTGTTATGCGTCTGGGGCCAGGCTTAAAAAAATCTGCTCTGACATCTGTTGTTTGACGAACTGCCTGATTACAGTTTACTCAAGGAAAATCAGTAATTAGTTCAATACTACTTCCTGTGCAACACAATTCAGCCGACACTGCACAAACCTGCTAAAACCTGCCTTTTCATTTGCGATTTTTCTCTACAACACGCAAAATATACTTATATTTTTTTCAATTTAATTTCAATTATCTCCACCAAAACAAATTAAAATAAAGAGATGCAGGAGTACATTCCGCAAACAATTGAAGCCAAATGGCAACGCTTCTGGGAAGAAGATGGCTTACTGGATTATAATCCAAATTCAGAGAATCCAAAATTTTACATGCTGACCATGCTGCCTTATCCGTCTGGAGATCTGCACATTGGACACTGGTATGCGATGGCGCCTCCTGACTGTTATGCGCGCTTTATGAAAATGAAGGGGCACGAAGTGTTTTTCCCAATTGGCTTTGATGCTTTTGGACTACCTGCAGAAAATGCTGCAATCAAAAACAATCTCCATCCAAAATCCTGGACTTATGAAAATATAGAACGGATGCGAAAACAACTGCGTTCGATGGGCAACATGTTTGCCTGGAAAAACGAAGTTGTAACCTGTGACCCTGAGTATTACAAGTGGAGTCAATGGTTTTTTCTGCGTATGCTGGAAGAAGGGTTAGCATATCGCGAAGATGCACCTGTGGATTTTTGTAACCACTGTCAAACCACTCTTGCGCGGGAACAGGTTTGGGGTGAGGACAAGGTATGTGAACGCTGCGGAACCCCTGTAATAAAAAAGAAGTTGAATCAGTGGAAGTTGCGGATCACAAAATATGCGGAAGAGTTATTGGATTTTGATGGACTAGACTGGCCGGAACGAGTCCAGTCGATGCAGAAGCACTGGATTGGACGCAGTGAAGGAGTTGAGTTTTCACTCAAGATTGCAGACTCAGCTGATTTGAGTTTCCGTGTATTTACTACTCGGCCGGACACCGTTTTTGGGATGACTTTCTGTGTCCTGTCTCCAGAACATGCTTTAGTAGATCAGGTTACGACGCCAGAACAAAAAGAGGCCGTTGAAAACTATAAAGAAGCGGCACAACGTAAAGACGAAATAGAACGAACAGCAGAGGGAAAGGAAAAAGACGGTGTCTTCACTGGTGCCTTTGCCATCAATCCGATGAGCAATGAGTTGGTTCCAATTTGGATTGCGGATTATGTGCTGGCCACATATGGAACAGGCGCAATTATGGCGGTTCCTGGACACGATGAGCGAGATTTCCTTTTTGCACGCAAATACAAATTGCCGACACCGGTGGTAATTGTGAATTCTGAAGAGCAGAACTCAGTTCCGGATGGTGCAGAATTAAGTGAAGCCATTCTGCAAAAAGAACATTCTGTCATGGTCAACAGTCCAGGTTTCGATGGAGCAGTCTGGCCGGATAGTTTTAACCGTGTTGCAGACCAGATGGAAAAGGAAGGTTTTGGGGAACGGCAGATCAATTATCGTTTGCACGATTGGCTCATCAGTCGACAGCGAATGTGGGGTACACCCTTTCCAATAGTATATTGTAACAGTTGCGGAATGCAGCCAGTGCCTTATGAGGATTTACCTGTGGTGCTTCCGGATGATGCGGAATTCAAACCAACTGGAGAAAGTCCCCTAAAATATCATCAGGGATTTTTGAAAACTACCTGTCCCAAATGTGGTGGCGAAGCAGAAAGAGAAACTGACACAATGGATACTTTTATCTGTTCCTCCTGGTATTACTATGCTTATGTTTCACCTTACCGTAAAAAAGGAGAACCTTTAGCCAGAACAGACTTACCCTGGGATTTAGCAACAATTAAGACCTTATGTCCGGTTGATCATTACACAGGTGGTATCGAACATGCGACCATGCATCTCCTATATTTTCGATTCTTCACAAAAGCCCTCGCGGATCTCGGTGTCCTGAATTTTCGAGAACCAGCAAAACGATTATTCAATCAGGGCATGATCCTGGGTGAGGACCACGAAAAGATGTCCAAAAGCCGCGGCAACGTGATCAATCCTGATGATTTGGTGAAAAAATATGGTGCAGATACAGTGCGGGCTTACCTGATGTTTTTGGGTCCCTGGGATGCCGGAGCCCCCTGGAACCCTCATGGAATTGAAGGACTAGCCAGATTTTTTAAAGGCGTCTGGGCACTTTGCCATTTGGAAACGCCAGCAGCAACAGCAATCACAACAGAAACAGAAAAAAAGCTCAGCAAAACACTGCATCAAACACTAAAAAAAGTAAGTGGAGAACTCGAAGGATTTCGTTTCAACACTGCAATTGCCGCTCTTATGGCTTTCCGCAACGTGCTAAAATCTACACCTGAAGCACACGGCAGTACAGTTTGGCAGGAATGTCTGCAGAAATTGTTATTGATGCTGGCTCCAATAGCACCACACATTAGTGAGGAATTGTGGCAAAAGCTCAGTCCCGGAAGCGGCAGTATCCATCAGCAAGCGTGGCCTGATTATGATGAGTCTCTGTTGGCTGAAGAGATGCTGACGCTGGTTGTCCAAGTCAATGGGAAAGTCCGAGACAGGCTGGAAATGCAGGCGGGAACCGACAAAGCAGAAACTGAACGCCTCGCCCTGGCCGCTCCAAAAGTGCAAGATTACCTTGAAGGCAAACAAATCCGCAAAGTTATTGTTGTTCCGGAACGTCTCGTTAATATTGTCTGTTGATAAAAAGAGCTGACTAGCGGCAAACCCTACTGCCCAAACTTTACTCACAAATTGTTGCCGAATTGAGAGTAAATAATTTTGTAAATAAACCCGATTAATTAGCCGGTTGGATTGCATTCCATAGACAGTATAGGATCTTTTTGTATCCCATGCTGCAATATCGATAAAAATTCCATCGTACCTGCCGGAGACTTGCTGTACTCACTGAACATTTCAGTGTTATCCGCAACATTGCGTCTGAGCATTGAACCGAATTCTTTTCGTACATTTAGAGAACACCCATGAAGAGATGCAAGAGCTTCCACATGCGGACCTATTCCACGTGGTGCCTCTTTCAAGATTGATGAATGATTATAGACCACATAGATTACCTGTTCCTGATTAAGAGCTGTCATTTTGCTCCACCATCCACAAAACATGAATCCCGAAGTTACACTACTGGCAGCTGTACTGATCAGCAGAGACCCATTCGTAGAAGCTGCTGCTCCTGCCACAGTCAAACCGCCTGCAGCATAATGCAGCCAGCCACAAGATGATGATTCTTCCGCCTGAGCACTTGCAGGAACAATCAAAACTAAGAGCGCTATTCCAAGTAATGTTTTTATCATATTCGATTCTCCAGTTTCTATAATTTTAAAAACCATCCGAAACCATTTCCGAATGATGCCATCTGCGCCTGGATTAAAACGGCGCCCAAGAGACCTAAATGCCCTTTTTAGCATCCCGGATTTGCTACCATCTGCCAAATCCGCAACAATCTGGAAGAGCCTCTGGACAGCATTGTCGGCCAGTGTATAGGGTTCAAGAGGTAGAGGCAAATCGCTTCCCTGTCAAAGTCTGCGTCTTTCTGTCATGACCTGTCAATTACAGTCAGCTTCTGTCAAAACCTGTATAAACAGGACTTTCTGCTTGTCAGAAAGTAGTGAGTGGAGTATAAAACTCTGAGATCAGAGATTTATCAAAGCAAAGTATAGCTATTACAATTTAGAATATTCTCCTTGTCATTCCGGGCGCAGCACTGCGTGGACCCGGAATCCATGGTAAGTACCTCAACTCTTGTACTAAACTTGATTTGAAATCTGGATCCCGGATCAAGTCCGGGATGACAAACGAAAAATATTTTCAGGAAGCCCTAAACACAATGGCGAATTTACTGATAGTTGATGATAACGAACAGAACGTGCAACAGATGCAGCACTTTATCAGTACTATGGGACATGACAGTCAATTCACAATGACTGCAGAGTTTGTCTTTGACATTCTGCAAAGTGAGAGGGTTGATTTGATTTTACTTGACGTCCATTTGCCAAAAATAAACGGTTTACAGTTGCTTCAGCGGATTAAAGGTCATCCGGAATATGAAAGTTTGCCGGTAGTAATGATCACCGCGGACGAATCGGACCAACTGCTTTCAGACTGTCTTAGCGCGGGGGCAGTTGATTTTATTCACAAGCCTTTCCGGGACATTACTTTCAAAGCACGGGTACAATCGGTGCTAAAAGCCGGTGAATACCAACATCAACTCCTGCTCGAGATTCTGGGACACAAACGCACATCCTCCAGTTTGCGTGCTTCACGTCAACGTTTAACGCGGATTCTGGATACGATGGAAGAAGGAATGCTGGCGCTGGATGAAGAGAAGAATGTGATTTATCTCAATCAAAAGGCAAACCGGCTCTTGAGTCACATTTCCGGTAAATTACTGCATTGCTCCCTGGGTGACGTTTTGCCAGAACTGGAACCATTCTGCAACAACCTTCAATCTGCTCACGGAGCTTCTCTTTCCGGCAAAAATATTTTCAATATGCAGTTACGGATTGCTCAAGAAGATGGTGCAGCTATTCCGTGTCAGGCAACGCTAACTCCCTTAGTTTTTCCGGATGAAAAAGGCTGGATGGTGCGTCTTGTAGCGGATACTTTGACTTCTACACCATACTCCGAAACCATGCCGGTATCGTCACTGTCAACGGAACTGCCGGATCAGCAAAATCGCTTGCGCCAATTAGAGTGGATGATTACCGGCATGTGGCAACTGCTCAAAGAGGAGGGAGCTCCGCAACTGCAGCTACTAAATACTTTGCCTGCAGACATGGATGAAATGCAGGAAGAATTGCCCGCGTATATCCGGGAAAAAGAATTGCGTCCCGCACTGGTGGAAACTCTGCGTTTGGCAATTCGGACCTGGGAGCAAACATCCGGAGAAACCGCAGAGGATTTGGCTGAAAAAAGCGGTTTGTGGTCAGTATATCATGATCCTGACGGCGGTGCTTACGCAAGGACGCTAGTCAAATATTTAAGCCTTGATCGCTTGCCGAAGCAGCCAAGATGGCGAAAAGTATTGCAGACCTCCTATTATGTGCTTCAGCATACAACTGCAGATTCTGAACTTCATCCACGGCTGAGCAGGCAAATTGAGAAACTGGAAGAAATGCTGCGCCAAGTTTCTTTTTGAAAATTCTCCTTATTTGTTTTCTATCTTTTTTTATTAGCCTTGATGACCCTGTAATAAGTCTAAAGGGTACACTTGTTTGTCATTCCCAGGTCAGGTCGGGGACAAGCATTTCAGACACTTACAAGTTCCTGGATTCCCGCTTTCGCGGGAATGACAACTGTTTACGAATGCCTCAGCCTTTATTTAATCTGTGATCTCTATAAAAATTGTGCTAGATTTAAGTCTGTTTTCAATTCCAAAGAGGAAAGATGTCTGAATCAATTCCGGACACAACGGAAAAACATCTCGACTGGAACGAGGTAACGCTTGAGAAGCTTGGTCTTTGCCAGGAAGAACTGAGTTACACTCATCCGGATGGACGTTACTCGACACATTACGAGCATTTGGAGGGCGGGATTTTTCGCACTGAAATCAGTGGAGTTGCTGATATGGAAACAGTTGTGGGAGAATTTTCCGTTGAAGACATAGTCATTGATCAGCTCTTACGGCATGGTTTGCTCTATTATCAATTATGCGTGCTCAAACCGGATTTCCGTATTACTCCGGAACTGCGTTACGCATTGAAGGAGCGTGCTCCAGAAATGGAAGGTAAAAACGGAGGAATGGCTTTTATCGGCACTCCGGGATTGATCAGGGGAGTAGGCCATTTCGTCTCATTTTTTTTCCCAAAGCTGCGTTTTTCTTTTCACCACAGTGAAGAACAGGGGCTGGCGCAGATTCGACAATGGGTGCGCAAAGATTTTGCAAAAATAGGAATGACTTCTCCATATCCAACCTCAGAAAGTTCCGGAGAGCAAAAGCCCTCTCGCCGGACACACTTTAAACAATTATTTTTCCCAGCAAAAAGCAAGTTACCCAAAAGTTTATCCACTGAAGTTCTGTTTAATAATGAGTTGAACGGTATAGTATTGCTCTCAGCAAAACGCTGTTTTGTACGTCTCAGTCCGGCCTTTGAAAATTTATTGGGTTACAAGACTGAGGAATTAAAAGGGAAACCGGACCGCACGGTTTTTCATCAGGAAGATCATGAAGCATTGAAACAAGAATTTGTGGAGGTCGATCAGTATCGGAAACCACGAGGTGACATTCCGCTGCGACTGCTTTGCCGAAACGGTGATGTGGCTCCAGTTCGTTGTGTGATTTCAACACTAAAAAGTGAAACAGATAAAAAAGAAGGTTATTTGCTTTACTTTCAGGATTTACGCGAAGTTGAGGAATTACGCAGAGAATTTGTGGTGGAAATAGAAAATCGTCAACGCTTGACGGAAGAACTCCGTAAAGCCAAAGAAAGTGCAGAACAGGCGAATAAAGCCAAAAGCCGTTTCCTAGCCAACATGAGCCATGAATTTCGTACTCCTCTCAATTCAATCAGCGGATTCGCCCAGATTTTGCTGGAGGACGCACACAAGTTACACCTGCCTGAAACAATGGTAAAAAATCTTCAACATGTGCAGGCAAGCAGCGAGACAATGGCCGAATTGATTAATCACGCTCTTGATTTTTCAAAAATTGATGCAGGCAAAATGGAGGTTCAAGAGGATGTTTTTGATCCAACTCAACTACTCCGTATCATCTACCATATCCACCAACCGACTGCCGGCGAAAAAGGAGTTAATTTCAATTACGACGCACATCCGGAGTTGCCATGTGCAATCCGCAGTGACAGGATGAAACTGCATCAGATCGCTTCCAATCTTGTCAGCAACGCCATCAAGTTCACACCAAAAGAAAAAACCGTTTTGCTGAAAATGGAACGTCAGCAGGAGAAGCTGATAATCCAGGTTATCGATCAGGGAATTGGGATTCCAGAAGAAAGACTGGCTGCAATTTTTGAAGCCTTCGCTCAGGCGGATGATTCAACCACGCGGCGTTATGGTGGTACAGGGCTTGGATTGGCCATTACCAAAGAATTGACACAACTGCTTAAAGGGACTTTGTCTGTAAAAAGCACAGTCGGTGAGGGTTCCGTTTTTACTGTTACTTTGCCCTTGACTGAAGTTCAGGAAACAGAAATGCAACTCATGGACGCGGATTTGTCAAAAGTGCAGTTCGCTCAAGGCAGTCGTGTACTTGTGGTGGAGGATATTCAGAAAAATCGTGAAATGATTCAGCAAATTCTGGAAAGGCTTGGACTTGTAGTTACACTTGCTTGCGATGGAGAAGAGGGTGTGGAACAAACAAACAAAAAGCGTCCCGAACTGATTTTGATGGATTTGCATCTACCGGGAATTGACGGTCTGGAAGCTATCCGAAGAATCCGAAAATTACCAAAATGCGGGAAAATTCCGATCATCAGTTTCTCTGCCGACGCGTTTCACGAACAACAGCAACAAGCCCTGAAAGCAGGAGCAAATGAGACTCTTACAAAACCGCTGAATACGCAAAAATTATATCCGCTTTTGCGTAAATATTTAAAAGAAAGAAAAAGTTCTGAATTTGCCATTCCGGAAGTATTACCTTTGCCTTCCTCGTTGGAAACAGAAGTCAGGCAGGAATTTGAAACCATCGCACAAACTCCTCCCTATAAATCTGTGCAAATTGTTCGAATGGCAGAGAAAATCTTAGAACATTGCCGAGGTTACGACACTCCATACCGGGAAGTTGCCGAACAGGTAAGACAGCTAGTCTACTCCAATCATACGCTAAATATTCCTGCGTTAATTGAAGAGGTTTTGGGAAATTAGCAGTTTAAGTTTTTTGAAAAATATAATTTTCAATTTTCGGACGTCCCGGTAAATTTAGCTCTGCCTGAAGGGGTGCAGATCGAGAAATAACCTCTCCCCTGCGTATTACAAAGAGCCGGTTTGCTTTTAACCTCAGTGCTTCGACCGGATCTGTTGCCTGTAGAATTACTAAATCCGCATTACAGCCTTTTTCCAGACCGTAGCCTTCCAAGCCTAGAATTGCAGCAGGAACTTCGGTGACAGCACGGAAACAGGATTTCATCTGTTCAACACCTGTCATTTGTGCGATGTGCAGCCCCATGGAGGCAACTTCCAGCATATCGGCAGAACCAAGTGAATACCATGGATCCATCACACAATCGTGACCAAACGCCACTTTTACCCCGGCATTCAGCAGTTCCGGAACACGAGTCATTCCGCGTTTTTTGGGATAAGTTTCGTGACGTCCCTGGAGGGTAATGTTAATCAAGGGATTGGCCACTACATTCATCTCAGCTTCCGCCATCAGCGGCAACAATTTACTGACGTAATAATTATCCATTGAATGCATTGAAGTCAGATGCGATCCTGTTACCCGGCCCTGCAAACCATGTTTCACAGTTTCCGCGGTCAAAGTTTCGATGTGTCGTGAAAGCGGATCATCGCTTTCGTCGCAATGCATATCAACCCGCAAACCGCGCTCGGCTGCAAGCCTGCATAAGACTTCCACCGATTTTTTGCCGTCCTCCATCGTCCGTTCAAAATGCGGAATCCCACCGACAACATCCACTCCGCGGTCAAGTGCTGTTTCCAGAAGTTTTGCCGCCTTTGGGTCTCGGAAATATCCATCCTGTGGGAAGGCTACCAACTGCAAATCCAGATAAGGTGCAACTTCTTTTTTGACTTCAAGGAGAGCATCCGCTGCTAATAAACGCGGATCACAAATATCCACATGACTCCGGATGGCCAGCAAACCACGTGCTACTGCCAAGTCGCAAAATTTAAGGGCCCGCTCCTTGATTGCTTCCACCGTCAAATGCGGTTTCAATTCTCCCCACAAGGCAATTCCTTCCAACAAAGTTCCAGACTGATTCAAACGGGGTTGCCCCAAACTAAGTGTTGCATCCATATGAAAATGCGCGTCAACAAACGGCGGACTTACCAAATATCCGCAAGCATCTATTTCTTCCGTGGCTTTTGCAGACAAAGCTGATTCAAGCAACTCTATTTTTCCAGCCTTGATCCCAATATCAATCCCAATTCTTCCGTCAGGAAGATTTGCATTTCTAATAATTAAGTCCATTTTTTCTCTTCTAAAATAGTTGCGACGATTAAAATAGTTAAAACCACATTCCGAACGAATTATGTAACTTTATAATTACTCTCTGCGTTCAAGATGACAACAAGCATATTCGAGATGACAACAACTACAGTCAGGATGACACAACAAATTCGAGACTGTCTAATTTGTTCTTAAATCCGGCTATTAGTTCCGTCCTTGACATTTAATACCGTACTGTAAAAACGCTCCATCAGGTGCCGTCCTGAAGTAATCACGGGATATTTTTCTTTTGCTCCAGGATTGAGGCAGGTAGGAAGACATTTAATACGTGCATCCCAGTCCGGTTGCTGAAAAAATGCCAATGACATTCGTGACTTATTTTGCGAACTTTTAAAATCCGGAATATTTACACGATGTATTGTGGAAACCCAGCGTCCATTTGTCCAGCGTTCCATTAGATCACCAAGATTAACAATAACGTACGGTTTGCAGGGTTTAACCGGAATCCATTTTTTTTGGTGATTAAATATTTCCAGTCCTGATAGACCTTTTTCCTGTACGAGCAAAGTCAGGCTGCCATAATCACTGTGAGCACCAGCACGTAACTGTCCCGGCAGTGGAGCTTTTTTCAAAGCCGGATAATTATTGGAACGCAATGCGCTGATCGGCTGCTGCAGGAATTGCTCAAAATAATTTCTGGGCAACTTTAGTGCAAGGGCAAAGAGCGTCATTAATCGTCCGGACAACAGCGTCATTGCCTCATAATAATTTTCCCATGCAAGTTGAAAATACTCTGGCTTTTGTGGCCACTGATTCTTAGAAAAAACAAAAACTGCTTCATCCGCTGTAATCTCTTTTGGCGGAGAAATATTTGGTCCTGCAGAAAAATTTTCCTTTAAATCCGGTGGAGCCTGCTCTCCTCTTGAACGCGAAAGAATTTCTTCCTCCATTGCTGAAAACCCGTATGGATATCCGGCAAAGGGCATTTTTACCTTAAGTTTTTCTGCATTTGAAAGTGCAAAAAATTCCTGACTTGCATGCCAGCATTTTTCAAGAACTTCATCCTGAATTCCATGTCCGTTAACAGCAAAAAAACCGAATCTCGTACAGGCATCGTCAATCTGCTCTGCGATTCTTGTTTCTGCAGCAGGACTATCAAATTGGGTACCAAGATCAATCACGGGAATGTCTGACATCACAACTTCTTTTGCCTGACAACTAGTTTATCTTCAAAACTTGGATCTTCAATGAAAGACTTAACTTTTGACTTAAAAAAGTATCGTTTGAATTGTCGATCTGAAAGCAGTGAGAGCAGTCGAACAAGAATCCAAACTGCCAGCAAAGCAAAAATCATCCTGCCAATTAAATAACCCCACAAACTTCCTCCAAGCAACATCATCAACAGTGTATCTTCGACAAGACTGTGAAATAGACCCATCAAAACCAGGGAGAAAAATATATCACGAGGACGAATTGAGCCCTTTTGTGATTCACGAATAATCAATCCTCCACCATAGGCAATTCCCAGTGTGATACCAATGACGGTGATATTAGTAGCCTCTTTTCCAATTCCTAGATTTCGGAGAAGAGGATGTAAGATACGCTGCAAAAAATTTGTAAAACCCACAATATCCAACAATTTCATCAACTGCACCAACACAACCAAAATCACAAACATTATTATCAACCCCGCCACTTGATTCCAAGCCCATGTTTGCAGATCAACCGGACCTGATTTTGGTTGCCAAAGCAAAATACTGCTTTCCGAAAGCCAATTTCCCCAAAGCAAAATCTGATTCAAAATCATCCCATAAAGCAATGCTCCTCCAACCCGCAGAATCCCCATACTTAACCAGCGCGGTCCGGCTTTATCGGCAATTTGCAGTTCAATCGGCAGTGAGTGTGCAATCAGCATCAATGAGGTCAAAACGGTAACTTGACCTACTGTCAGCATTTCTGTTGCAGCAAGATCTGCAAAAATAAAAATCCCAGGATAAAATCCTCCAACTAGAGTTGCAGCCCAGACTAAGCCCATGCTCCCCGGAAGCCCTACCAGTCCCATCAGTGGTGACAGCCAATGTCCCAGAATTTCAATAGCACCAATTTCCTTTAAAATCTTGACCACAATTATCATCGGAATCATGATTCGATACAGCGGTAAAGCCAGACTCATTGACTCTTGAAATATTTTTTTTAATTTCAACATAAGGACTTGAAAAATGTTTGTCACAGAGGAATCATTTTGCCGGGATTCATTAAATTTTCCGGATCCAGTGCTTTTTTTATTTGGCGCATGAGTTCTAAAGAATCACCATGTTCCGCTTCCATATATTTTATTTTCCCATAGCCGATTCCATGCTCTCCTGTACAAGTTCCTCCCATACGTAATGCACGTTCAACCAGTCTGTCACTCAAAGGCTGGAAAAGGGGCAATTCTTCAGCTTCATTTTCAGGATCCACCAAAAAAACCAGATGAAAATTTCCATCACCCACATGTCCCACCATCGGTACGATTAGTCCTGATTCTTCAATATCACGCCGAGTTTCCAGAATACATTCAGCAAGTCTGGAAATTGGTACACAGACATCCGTCGGCCAACCTTTTGATCCCGGCCGTAAAGCCAAGGCTGCATAAAGTGCATTATGGCGTGCTTCCCATAGTTTTTGCCGCTCCTGTTCTCGAGTTGCCCAGCGAAAATCACTTCCCCCCTCTTCCGATGAAATTTCTTTGACCATTTCAGCCTGTTCCTTGACCCAGGATTCTGTTCCATGAAATTCAAAAAACAAAGTCGGTTTAACTGCATAATCAAAACCTGCATGATGATTAATTGCATCAATCTGAACTTCATCCAGCAATTCAATTCTTGCGACAGGAATACCCATTTGAATCGTTGTAATGCTGGTGTTAACTGCACCTTCTAATGAGTCGAATGCACAAACTGCTGCAGAAATTGCTTCCGGAACGCCATAAAGCCGAAGCTGAACTTCCGTTATGATTCCCAAAGTTCCTTCCGAACCGACAAAGAGGCGCGTCAAATCATAACCTGCAGAAGATTTGCGGGCACGTGTTCCTGTACGGATTATCCGTCCGTCTGCGGTGACTACTGTCAGGCCAAGTACATTTTCGCGCATGGTTCCGTAACGTACCGCATTTGTGCCGGAGGCCCGAGTTGCAGTCATTCCTCCCAGTGAAGCATCTGCTCCCGGATCAATTGGAAAAAAGAGCCCTGAATTTCGCAAATGCTGATTGAGTTGCTTGCGGGTCACTCCTGCCTGTACACGGCAATCCAGATCATTTTCGTTAACTTCCAATACCTTGTTCATTCCGGAAACATCAAGGCAAACTCCTCCGTGCAGCGCTGCTACATGACCCTCCAAAGAAGTTCCTGTACCAAATGGAATAATCGGCTTTTTGTACTTCACACAAATCTTTACTATCTCTGCAACCTCTTCACTGCTTTCTGCAAAGACAACTGCCTCAGGTGGCGCTGGTGCATGAAACGACTCGTCACGACCGTGTTGTTCTCGCACCGATTCCGACATCGAGAATCTTGATCCTAACAATTTATGGAGATCCTGCAGACATGCGTCTTGACTGGAATTTAAAGCAGCAGAAGAAATTGAGTTATCCATATTATTTCTAAAATGTATAATATTTGATGTTGTAAATAATCTAAACGAACAAATCACATCCGCAAAAACAGTTTGCCGCCTGTGTCCATTCTTGAACAAAATTCAAGTCTACAACAAAGCAGTATTTACTCTAAGGATTTGTGAGAAATATGCAAAGCAAAACATACTCCTTTTTAGTGGATCCTGTTTACATGAATGCATTAAAAAATACAAGTTTTGACTCCGGAGGGACTATAAATGAAGAATTATGTGTTCACAAAATTTTTCACCTCTAAAAAACTGGACATTGTTCGAAATGAAGTGCTTCAGGATCTGAATTTTTTAAAAGCTGAGTTATTATGTGGAGACATCAAATCACCTTGATTTCCTGAATTCCAAAACCTTGAAATAGTTCCCGGATTTCATCCAGACGTTCCGGAGTTGCTTCCAGAAAATCAGAATATTCAGGACGAACTCCGTGATTACGAAACCCTATGAGTTTTATCCTGATATTGTTGCTTAATTGACAGAGCCAGTTTGCTGTTTGCTGCAGCATCAAATCATGATCATTTAAATCCGGAATTATCAAAAGCCGAACCTCAAACAATCTTTCAGCTTTCTGGAGGTGTTGAATTGACTGCAGAACCTGTGAATTGCTGTTTCCTGTCAGTTTTTGATGGATTTGGTTGTCAAAGGCTTTCAGGTCAACCATCGCACCGTCTGTGAACGGCAACAAGCTTTTCCAGATTGAGATCTCTGCAGAACCGTTTGTGTCAATCATGGTAGAAAGGTGATTCAGGGCAGAATCTGTTTTGATACTATGAAAAAGTTCCCGGAGGAATTCCGGTTGTTGCGTCGCTTCTCCACCGGAAACTGTTACTCCGGAAAGAAACGATGCAGAACGGCGGATTTTTTCTAACACAAAATCTACATCCAGCCATTGGCTGTGGGGGTTACTGTCTGATGGACAGACCTTAATGCAGTTATCGCAGCGGAGACAGCGGCTTTTATTCCATTCAATTTCAGTTCCGGATGCCTTAATCTGCAAAGCCTCACCCGGACATTCTTCAACACAAATGCCGCACACATCACAAACCCCAATTGTCTGAGGATTGTGACAGTTCACACAGTTAAAATTGCAGCCCTGCAAAAATATCACAAATCGATTCCCAGGCCCGTCAACTGCACTAAAGGGTAGGATACGGTTAACCAAGCCGAGGGGTTTGCTCATGGCTCATCACTCGCTTTAAGTTACGTTTTGTAACACCCTGATTTTTCTCTGATCCAGCACCCAGAACGGTACTGTTGTAACGAGAACTTTCTTTCTCCAGCCGGACGACATCAGATTTTCGTACAAGATAGCCTGTTATCCGAATAAAATCGTTACTGGCTAAGTTAAAAGTAAAATCACGCATACCCTGAGCCAATCCTCCCTTGATAACATCCACCACTGCCTGCGGATTTCGTTTGACCGTATCGTCAAAGTGGAATATATCACTCACACCTGAACTGAATTTATGATGGTGTGGAGCTACTGCAAAGATGTGTTCGTAAAGTTCCGGTTCCTCGCCTATGGGAATCCTCGTTCCTGCTGTTACATCAAGATCAAGATCAATTCCTGATTGTGAATGTAGAAAGGCAAAACCGTCGTTACCTTCGCAATAAGGCAGGGGAATTTCTTTCACTAGGGCAGCGATACGGTCAGTGATTTGGTATGAGAGCTGATTTGCCTCCGCATCGTGACCGTATTTTGCTAAACTGCCCTGGGCTTCCATTAACAGTTTTACTGCTTCCGCTAATCCATAAATTCCAAACATGGCTGAAAAACGATCCAGTGATACCAATCCTTCCTGTGCCAAGAAATTATGTTCAAAGAAACATGAGTCTTCCACGAGATAGCGTATACGGGCTTCCATCAACTCCAGAGTCAGACGTACATATTTTTCCAGTGTTTCGTTAATAAATGATGAAGAATTGCCTTGATGCTGCTTTACTGCTTCCTTCAGATTTAATCTCACCAATGTGTGTGATCCTCCGCCGGCTTTGAGCGAGTTGTAACAACTAACGACACCGTATTGTTCCCCTAAATCGGCACACATCATCGGGTGATTGACAAAGTGCGGTTTGGCGACGACAAAAACTGTTTTTACTGCTTCTTCAAGAAAAGAATTTGGTGTAATTTGAGGATCTACTTTAAGTGTAATGTTGGGTACTGTTTGATTCAGCTCGCGTTCCAGCTGAAAAATTGCCCGTCCAATCCGAGTATCCTCTGGTCCCAAATTTGTGTGCACAAAAGCATCCGGAAGCACCCTGTCAATCATTTGCCAAAAAAGCCGCAACTGCAGGTTCAATTGAGCATCTGAGACCTCATCTACAAACGGAGCTAGAACTTTGTCCAAGTCGCCAAGATAAACAGGATAACCGGTAATGGAAGGTGTTTGAGTATAGAGAATCATCAGAAAATTTAAAGCCTCTACCAAATTATTTGGTGGATCCAGCTCAAGATAATCGGAACCTTGTTTAATTGCTTTTGGATAATCTGGTAACAGATAACGCGGACGATGAGGAGCGGGACCTTCATGCATGTCGCAAATCACCTGCTGTTCAATTGCAATTTGAAGAGAGTCACTGATTGGAGGTGGCTCCAGCAAACTCTCAGCCTGTGCAGCAAGATAATGCATCCGCTGCCGGTAACTCAGCTGTGGGTTGTTGATTATCTGTCGTATTTTTTGTTGAATTTGCTTGAGAGACATAATCCTCCGCAGTTGAAAATGTACTTCACTTACTGACAATGCAGTGCATAACTTGCTAAAAAACACTGCAGGCCAAGTCTTATTTTTGGAATGAAATATTTCATTACCGTATTCCTGTACCAAGATACAGATTTTCGACAATCCTGACAAGGAATATCAGTTCAAAAGGTTTCAGTTATATTTTCACAATCAATTTGTGTTCTGTGATAACGGGAATGATTCTTACTAACTTTATTTTTTATCCTGCATGACGATCATGCTATTTTGATGCTTTAATTTATCGTTCCCGTGCCTTCCAATGAAATTCCAAGTTTTTGATCAGTTGCGAACTAAGGTGACAAAAGGCTTGTTCATATGCATACTGTGCCATGTAATTTCGAAATGATTCAATAGTTTCAGCGCCGGAACGTAAAGTTTTTCGGTTACCTGATGCAGATACTAATCCGGAACCTGTTACTCGGTCCAGTACAAGATGCAGCTGATGATCAATTTCCTGACTGCTGCAAACCTCATTGACCAGCATTCTGCTTTCTGGTGCCTCTACAGGAAACTGACGATCAAAAAGAATTGCTTCATAAGCAATCCGGTCACCAACCATTCTTGGTAGACGCAAATTCGCACAGCCGGGAATGATGCCTTCTTTTCGTGCAGGAAGATTCAGGTAAGAACCGGATTCCGCAAGGACATAGTCCATCACCAGTAAATATTGACAACCTCCTCCAATGGCAAAACCTTCAACAACGGCAATCCAGGGAATTTCCTTGCCATGTTCAAGCTCGTCTCCCAACCATTCAGGACCGCAAAAACCTCTGAATAATTTGTTAACCAAACCAAGTTCCCGTGTCAGATAAAACAAATAAGACTGAGTACCCTGATACAATTTTGTTAGATTAATTCCTGCTGAGAAAATCCTTCTGCCGGCATACTTTGGATGCGCAACTTTTTCTCCTCTCAAGACTCCCACCTTGACTTCTGGATGAAGCAGAGCAAGATCTACTGCAGTCTCAGTTGCTCCTAAAGTACTATCGTCTTCGGCATTGAGATAATTGGCATTCTTCAAAAATATCGTAGCCACTTCACCATAAATCTCGATGCGTGCATACTCAAGATCAAGGACATTGGTTTTTAGCAATTCATCCACTCTATCGAGAGACTCCGGCAAGGGCTGACGCATATCCCTGATCAATATGTTTCCAATTTCTTCATCGGAGAACCATTGAGAAAAAAGCATTCCCTGGTGGAGTTCCAAGCCGTCTTTGTCACGCAGGAAAAGGCTTTGCTCTGCTCCCAACTCAACCAAACTTGGATAAACACCAGGACACAATTCTGCTGCAGATTCAGCCAGTGCCTCCAGCCGAAAGGGACGCTTACATGATTTTCGTGCTTCAGCAAAAATTCTGCTGCGATGAGTCCGTGTGAATTTCCAACAGAGTCCGGCCATTGCATTCACCAGCAACTTTCCAGCCTGCAGTTGCTTCTCATTCCGCTCAGATTTTAGCGGCAATCTGTTTAACCATTTTCTGGCTGTTTCACACATTTCTCCACTATCAGCTGCTGCCTTAAAAAATCTTGTTTCAGTTTTTGATAATAAAGAGGTCTGAAGACGTTCCAACCATGCATTTGTTTTTTGTACTTCAGGTATTACTTCCTGAAGTACCTCTTTAGCTGATTTAAAATTGATTTGTTCCAACATAGTAATAATTATTGTAAAATTGAATGTGTTAGACTGGATCCAGGAGATCTCCCAGAGATTGTAGACTAACTGTTAGGGATTAAAATACAAGTTTTTGTTATTTCAAAAACGGGCAAAGAGATGTTCCATTGCTATGCAGAAGAGTTCTTCTCCTCGGTAGTATCAAAATTGAATGGAAGCAAATCTTGAAGATGCAGGGCGCGGCCCGGACGATTACCGGTGTGAGCGCCTTTTTCCCAGACTACACGACCATTGACCATGACTTGTTCAATGCCCCTTGCTGGACAAATAGGATCATCAAATGTCGCACTGTCTTCAATGGTATTCGGATCAAAAACAACCAAATCGGCATAGTTTCCGAGCTTGAGAATGCCACGATCCTTTAGACCAAAACAGGCTGCCGGTAGTGATGTCATCTTGCGAACAGCCTCTTCCAGACTGAACAGTTTGACATCCCGGACATAGTGCCCCAAAACGCGTGGGAAAGTTCCCCAGAGACGCGGATGGGGGAAGGTGTCCGAAGGCAAACCGTCTGAGCCGATCATTGTCTGTGGGAAAGCCAGGATTCTGCGGACATCGTCTTCATCCATCATAAAAAATATTCCTCCTCCTGGACTCAGAGCATCAACTGCATCTTTCTCACTAACTCCAAGTTCCAACGCGATTTTCGAGAGTTCCTTTCCAGCATATTCAGGATGTGGCTCAGACCATGAGATCAACACCTTTTCTGACTGAATATTACGATGTGCAGAAAGAACGGTAGAGCCGGCTGTGTAAGGATATGCGTCAAGGCCTACTGGCTGCCCCTTACTCGCCTGAGCAATCAGGGCCAGGGTTTCCGTAGAGCGTCCGTGGTTGGGGGCACCGCTGCATTTGTGATGCGAAATAACCACCGGAATTTGCGTTTCCGTTCCAATAGCAAAAGTTTCACGCAAAGATTCTGCTATCCTTTCACCTTCGTCGCGCATGTGAGTTGTGTGCAAAGCACCATGTTCATGAAGAGCATGTGCGAGTTCAATAACCTCCGAAGTCGGTGCGGCGTTTGCGGGTGCATAAAAAAGTCCAGTACTCATGCCGCAAGCACCAGCTTCCAGAGAAGCTTCCAGTAATTTTCGCATCTTCCGGATTTCTTCTGCAGTTGCCGGACGATCATACGAATCCAAAACTGCTGCACGGAGAGTGGTATGACCGACCTGGAAAACTGCGTTGAGAGATGGGGGATTTTCAGTTAATGCCTGAAGATATTGCCCAAAATCTGCGAAAAATTGATCCTCGCGCTCAACCAGTATATCGAGTGGAGGAGGTGGACGTTGGTCAATTTGCAAAGGTGCGAGGCTGATTCCGCAGTTTCCTGTAACCACAGTAGTTACGCCCTGACTTACTTTACAACTCATCAAGGGATCTGTGAGTAACAAACGATCATCATGGGTGTGGGTATCAATAAAACCCGGACAAACAACCTTCCCTGCCACATCAAGTTCACGACTTGCCTCAAGATCACCAATTTTGCCCACTGCCAAAAGACGATCATCCAGGATCGCGACGTCTCCAGATTGTGAGGGGCCACCTGTACCGTCGATAAGTCTTGCATTGCGCAGAATGTAGTCAGCTTTTTTTGTCTTTGACATCTGAGACTTTTCGTACTGTAGTTTAAATTTTGTTATAAATACTGAGAAAATTTCGCATAAAACTCTACTGATCTACTTTTACAAAAAAGCAGGCTCCATTATCAGTGTTGATGGTTGCAACTTAAACATGTAGCAAACAGAACGTGAAAAATTTTACTTTTTTAAATCTTCAAGATAGGCAATAATTTCTTTTCTCTCATCCAAGCCTACCAGGAGCAACAGGTCACCAGCCTGAACTTTTTCTATTGCAAGTTGAACAGCCTCCAGACAAGTTTCTGTAGTACCAAGTTTTTCTACTGTAAATCCTAACTGCAGCAATTCATCAAAAACCAGTTTAGAAATTTCTCCTGAATGTCGTCCACGCAAATATTCCTGCATTTCAGGAACAAAAAAATATTCCGGCTTAATTTGGGCAACAACACGTGTCATCTCCCGAATCTCCTTGTCGCTGTGACTGCCTACATGACCTGCTACAACTAACCTCCGTTTTGCCTGCAGGTTGGTAAGCGTATCACATACTGCACTCAGCCCGTGTTCGTTATGTGCAAAATCAATCAGCACCTGAAATGTCTGTTCTGCAGTCGAATTTTGAGAACGATTTAACTGGGGAATTGGAAGAGTCAGATAATTACCTCGTCCAGGATTATCCTGTAGATCACCTTTAAATTTTCTGAGTGCAGTCGCAATTATTTTGTTTGAGAATCCCAGATTTTTTGCCAGGGCAATCACACCCAGAGCGTTGGCTGTATTATAGCGGGCCGCACCATTTAACGTGATTGGTATTTCATTCACATTCAGGATGAATTGAACAGAATTTTGCTGCTGATAATATATTTTTCCTTGATCAGCATAACAAACCGGACCTCCTATTTTTCGGTGATCACGCAGGATCGACGAGTCTGTATCAAGGCTGAACCAGCAGAGAGGATGCTTCAAATTGTTGGCATACTCCACCAGACCAGTATCGTCAGCGTTAAGTACTAGTGTACCTCCTGATTCTTCAAGAGGACGCAGGATTGTAAATTTTACAGCTATGAGATCGTCCAGACTCCAGACACCATATTCCCCCAGATGCTCTTCGGCAACATTGGTGATAATTCCGGCCTGGGCCTTCGTCACTCCAAGTCCTCGACGCAGCATCCCGCCACGTGCTGATTCCAAAACACCAAAATCTACTCTTTTATCCCTCAGAATCGCTCTTGCACCGCCAGGTCCGGAATAATCTCCAACATCCAGAATTTCATCACCAACCTGAATTCCATCGGTAGAGGTCAGTCCGGGAATTTTCCCTGCTGCCCTGACTATAGCAGCCAGCATTCTTCCAGTCGTTGATTTACCGTTTGTACCGGTGATCAATGCAACAGGAACGTCATAAAGCCCCTTCCAATCCAAATCTTCCGGCAGCGGAAGTTGGGCTGCAGACCAACTTTGAGAACCTGTACCCAGTCCAAGAGTAAGCACCTCATCATCGTACAACAATTGAATATCATGCTCCCTGGCAGTTTCAATTAATTTGAGCAGAGCAGGATCACTTTCCAGTTTTATCTTTACTTTGAGTTTAGCAACAACTTTGGCGAAACCCTCTACGTCTTCTCCGGAAAGACGGTTGACTGTGTGTTTCCAGGCTGTAGTGTTAAGTTCGGTTGCTGATAAAACTGCATCCAGAGGCGCCTCAAAAGCCATACTAGCAGCACAGGAGCTGGTTTTTCGGATGTGCAATTGTGTTCTTTGCCAACCAACCGCCGTGCGAAGTTTATTTACTTCTACCTGCCAGCAGGTTACAACCTCCTCTACAGTAATTCCGGAAAAAGACACATCCAGAACTGTCCCTGGTAAGTGAAAATATAAACTTGGGCCAGTTAAATGACGGCAACTTTCGAGTGTTAATTCCATCGTGCCTGTTCAATAAGCATCATGACCTCTTTTAATCGGCTTCTTCTTCACTCGCAAGACGTACTCCCCGTTCATCCTGAATCAATCTTTGTCCGGCACGAACAGTAAACGGTTCAACAAAAGATTCTGCTGCATCTTCCTCTTCAGGCTGCGGTTTTGGTGAAAAGCTTGGAATTTCTCCATCTTCATTAAAATGAACAATCTGTTTCCAACTGCGTGTTACATTATCACCAAATACCATTAGTAAATCTCCAGGTTCTGCCAGACTCAATCCTCGCTGAATTGATTCAACTTCATCCGGAACCACCTCAATACAGCCTTCAGAAACTCCATTTTCAATTAAGATTTTTTTGAGCATTTTCGGAATTTCATCATAACCCCGCTTGCGACGATCATCATCTGCCTTACAGATAAAATAATCAAAAACTCCTGAGACAGTTTTTCCAACTTCCAGAATATCCTCATCACGTCGATCACCCGGCATGGAAATAACACAAATATTCTTTCCAGGAGTTTCCAAACGGGTTACCAGGTGGCACATTCCCTTGAAAGCTGCCGGATTGTGAGCATAGTCCAGAATAACCTTGAAGGGGAGGTCGTCAAATACATTCATACGTCCAGGAGCCTGGAAAAAAGTAGTATTAAAGGTGCGCAGACCGTGCCTTATGTCATCCAATGGCACACTCAGGCTAAAGGCAAGTGCTGCAGCAAACATCGCGTTTTGAACGTTGTGAACTGCTTTACCTTCCAGAGTTGCCGGAATGAGATGTGTCCAGAGCAAGGGGATATGTGCTCCTTTATCATAAAGTGTTATCATGTCTCCATTAAGACCTTTTTCCAACACCACCGCTCTTCCTTCTGCACGAATGTGCTGACGTACCAGTGGGTGATTATCGGCCAATGTTACATAACAAATATTTTCAGCCTTTGTGTAATTTGCCATATCAAGGCAAAGGGCGTCATCTGCATTTAGAACTGCAGTATTGGTAGTAATCTCAATCAGTATACGTTTGACTCTTGCCAACTGTTCCACAGTGTCTATTCCCCTGAGCCCAAGGTGGTCTGCAGAGACATTGAGGCAGGCAGCCACATCACAGCTGGGAAAACCAATTCCTTTTTTCAGCATTCCTCCCCGGGCAACTTCCATTACTGCCACGTCTACCGATGGGTCTCGAAGAACCATTTGAGAAGAAACAGGACCAGTCATATCTCCTTTGACAGTCAGGTGACCGTCAATGTAAACTCCGTCTGTCGAAGTCATGCCAACTGTATTACCGCTGGTTTTCAATATATATGCGAGCATCCTGGAAGTAGTAGTTTTACCGTTGGTTCCGGTTATTCCAGCGATGGGAATGCAGCTTGGAGATCCCGATGGAAAGAGCATGTCCATCACTGAGGATGCCACATCTCGCGGTTTACCTTCACTTGGGGCAACGTGCATTCGGAACCCTGGTGCAGCATTTACTTCAACAATTGCACCCCCGATATCCTTATAGGATTGTGTGATATCATCCGTCAAAAAATCGACTCCGCCCACATCCAATCCGATTGACTTAACTGCCCTGACGGCCATCTCACGGTTGTCAGGATGCACAACATCCGTCAGGTCAATTGCGGTACCTCCTGTGGATAAATTTCCAGTTGAACGCAGGTAAAACACTTCATCTCCTGGCAGCACGGTTTCAATGTTGTAGCCAGATTCGTTCATCAGACGATCAGCCTGCTCATCAAATTTGAGGCGGGTCAAAACTTTTTCATGTCCAATTCCACGGCGCGGATCACTATTTACAATTTCCACTAACTCCTCAATTGTTTTTTCTCCATCACCAACAACATGACCTGGAACGCGCTTGGATACTGCAACTAACTCTCCGTTGACCACCAACATTCGATGATCAAAACCACTGACATAATTTTCAATGATGATCGCCTGACTTTTACTTTGGGTTCTTGCTTCCAGAAATCCTGAGATAACTTGTTCAGCATTGCTGAGATTAATCGAAACACCTCGTCCATGATTACCATCAAGCGGTTTTACTACCACTGGGAAACCAAGATTTTCTGCCTGTTTGACTGCTTCTTCTTCACTGTATGCAAGGCGCTGCAGAGTGGTGGGCAGGCCAAGATCGTAGAGGATAGTGTGAGTTTCCTCTTTATCACCGGCAATTCCAACAGCAATTTGTCGGGTTTCACTAGTTATAGTAGCCTGAATTCTACGTTGGTATTTTCCATGTCCAAACTGTACCAAACTGTAACGGTTCAGGCGCAGGAATGGTATTCCCCGTTCTTTTGCAGCATTAACTAATGAGCCAGTGCTGGGCCCAAATTCATGACGTTGTGCAAAACGGATGAAAGTATCACGCTCCTCTTCAAAATTAAAATCAGCCGCAGGTGGAGTAGATAATTGTTTTTTTAGTGAGTCAGGAAGCAGACACAGCAGTAAAGTAAGTGCCAGTTCACTGGCTTTCAACCCAACATCACGCTGCATGTACTGAAAGACCATGTTATATTCACCATGGTTTCCGGTAGAGCGTGTACGTCCGAAAGTTACATCAGAACCTGCTATTCCCTGCAGTTCCAGTGCAACATGCTCCATGATGTGACCCATCCATGTACCATCATCTTCTCTTAATCGACGAATAAAACCTCCTGGAGTACGGTAAGAACAACCATGTTCTTCCAGTCCCGGCAGGATCTCCAACAAGCGATCAATGTAGTCCTGTCCAATACGTGCAGACGGCCATTCTTCAAGTACACCTAGCTCCAGCACATGCCTGATTACTGGAAAATGAGCATATAAATTTGGCCCCTGATAGACGTTGGTTGAGATAATTTTCATACAACCTCATTTGAAAAAATTGATAATTTCTGGTCAAAATTCATCAGAGAAAAACCTGTCTTGAGTGAATATCAAATTTTGCACCGTTCGTTAAAAGATGTAAACGTATATTTGTCAAATTTATTGCTGTTCTTCTTTTTTCGGAACCCATCGATGAATGAGAAAGTTCACTAGGGTCAACAACTGTTATTGCTCCTGTACCAATAACCTCCAGCAATCCGTCAGGATCAATAAAGGCCGCAGTATTTTCATCAATACCGATTCCTGTTGCAAAAGGATTGTAGGCTACTGCAGAAAGCAGCCTGCCCAAACGGTCCCTTTGGCGAAAATGCTGATCCACAACTATCTTGTTTGTCAAACCAAGTCCCGGCGCAAAAGTAACTCCACCTTCACGCGGAATTGGACCTGATTTTCCTCCGGCAATCATGTGTTCAGGAATAATCGCAGCACCTGCCGAGGTTCCGGCAAAGTGTACTCCATCGGCATTTCTACGCCGGATAGCCTGTGCGACAGAAGTTCCGCCCATGATTGTTGACAAACGCAGTTGATTTCCTCCAGTTACAAAGATACCACTAGCTTTATTTAATTCGTGCAGATAGTCTTTACGTTCGCTGTCAGTCCGTTTTTCAATCGGTAAACAAACACAGTCGTCCACTCCAATTTCACGAAAAATATCAATGTAATGCTGGCCAGTTTCTTTTAGCCTGGAAGCTGTGGGGATAATAGCCAAGCGAGCACTACTACCGCCACACAGTTTTACAAATTTTTCTAAAATTACAGGTTCCCTCTTTTTTTCTTCTGAACCTCCTATCGGTACAATATATCCTCTTTGAAGTCCCTTAGTTCCTGGAGATGCCACAAATTTTCCTTTAATAATGAAAATCGTTATATTGAGAATTCGAAAAATTTTCTCAGTTTTAAAACACTTACTTTAGCAAAATGAAGGAGCAACTCGCCAGCGGTTTCAAGGCAAATCACCAAATTCAGACAGTAAAAGAGGGCTTCAATAAGATTTGCACTATTTTGTGTGCCATAAACTTTGATTCATAAATATCATCAAATCAATAGTTTGCGCAACTCTGCTACTGTATGTACAGGCAACTGACAACTTTGGTTATGACAGACATAAACCGTTGCCTTTCCATTCAGCATTTTTCTTCCGGAAACCAGTGGAATATTTTTTTCTGTTTCCAGACTTGCACCAGCTTCAACAAAGGCCACTACTAGATTTGGATAATATCCTGTGCGCAGTTCAGTCAGTAATGCTTCTGTCTCAGAAGTTCCGCGTTTTCCGCAAATCACAACTTCTTTTACTGTAGAAAGGCTAAAATGCAGCGCACTTAACAGTGCAGAAAAACTAACTCCTGCTTGTTCCAGTTGGGGAGAAAAACTTCTAAATATCCGCTGAGAATCATTGAAGTATTCTGGAGACAAACCATAGGCCCCTAAGCGTAGAAAAGCCATTGCTGTGCTGCTGTTACCAGAAGGCTCAACACCATCATAACCTTCCGCATTACGTGTTAACAGGGTTTCAGCGTCAATTCCAGTATCATAATATGGACCATTTTCATTACGGAACAGGCGGTTGATTTCATTGACCAGTTCAGTTGCTTTGCAAAACCATTCCGGATCATAGGTGGTTTCATAAAGATCCAGGCAGGCTACTGCCAATTGTGCATGATCGCAGAGGTAAGCCGGGAAACGTTCCTCACCGTCGCGCCAGCGTCTGAGCAATCGACCCGATTTGTTACGCAGATTATTAAAAATAAAGTCTGCCGCATCCACAGCCATTTTTTCAAATTCCTGTTCGTTGAAAACACGGGCTGCTTTGGCAAAAGCTGAAATCATTAAGGCATTCCATGAAGTCAACACCTTGTCATCCAGCAAAGGTCGGATACGCCTTGAACGTGCATCCATGAGTTTTTCCCGTGCAGTTTGCAGCTTTAGCTCCATTTCATCAAGAGTGATCCGGAATTGATCTGCTACATCTTCTGCAGTTCGTCTACGATTTGGAATGTTGTTTCCCTCGAAATTACCTGACTCCGTAATGTCCCAGAAAGCACAGGCCAGCTCTCCACATTCAGGGCCTGTGATCTCCAGAACTTCTGCTTTTGTCCAGACATAAAATTTCCCTTCAACTCCCTCACTGTCCGCATCTTCCGCAGAATAGAATCCCCCCTCCTGAGATGTCATATCCCTTGCAATATAGGTTAGAACATCCCGAACTGCTTTTTCGTAAAGTGAATTTTTTGTAACTTGAAAAGCCTCAATCAAAACCCAGACAAACAGAGAATTATCGTAGAGCATTTTCTCAAAATGCGGAACCAGCCATTCAAAATCGGTGCTATAGCGACTCAAACCACCTCCAAGCTGATCATAAATTCCACCTGCAAGCATTTTCTGTAAGGTCTTTTCTACCATTTCAAGGGAGTTTGTGTTTCCAGTGCGCTGAAAGTTACGCAGCAAGAGCATCAAGCCCATGTTTGGAGGAAATTTGTTTTGAAGCTGTTGATTGAAACCACCGTGCACTGCATCAAATGATTCCTGAAATTGTAAAACAGTCTGCTCCTCTACTTCCCAGTTTAGCTCAGAATGAGCACGGCTTACTGGAACTGCTTTTTGCTGCAAATGAAAAGTAATTTCATTTGCAGTGGAGTAAATCTTTTCCCGTTCGTTGTTCCACAAATTGACTATAGTTTCCAGTAATTCTCTAAAAGATCTGCGCCCATACATGGGTCTTGTGGGGAAATAAGTACCACCAGTCACCGGTTTGGATTCCGGTGTCACAAACATATTCAACGGCCAGCCACCCTGTTGTCCCAGCGCATGCAACGCATCCATGTATATCTTATCAACATCAGGTCTTTCCTCCCTGTCCACTTTCACCGATACAAAATGTCTGTTCAGGTAATCTGCTAACTCCGAATCCTCAAACGATTCCCTTTCCATGACATGACACCAGTGACAGGTAGCATAACCGATGCTGATTAACAGTAGTTTGTCTTCTTTCTCTGCTTTTGCAAATGCTTCTTTGCCCCAGGGATGCCAGTCAACTGGATTGTGAGCATGCTGTAAAAGATAAGGACTTTTTTCTAGAATCAGCTTGTTAGTGAAAGTATATTTTGTCATATTGATTAGTGAATTATTTTAAATTAGTACCAGCTTAGTGCTATTTAATGTTAACTAATAAACTGTGCAAAACAAAGTTTAATTGCTTTCAATTTAAATACTAGCCGTATATTTGGAATAGCAATTAAAGATATCTGTAGTAAAGAGTTTAGGCTTTTTTAAAAAATATCAATTTAGGTGTTGACGAATTATCTCATCAATGGTAAATTAGCGGATTGATTATTCAAATATCTGTTTAAGCACAAGACGAACGTTTCAGAAATATGCCGACATTAAGTCAGTTAGTCCGAAAAGGACGCAAAAGTAAAATTTCAAAGAATGACACTCCTGCGCTGCAGGCCTGTCCACAACGCAGAGGAGTTTGCGTGCGAGTTTATACTTCCACACCAAAGAAGCCAAACTCCGCCTTACGTAAGGTAGCCCGCGTACGTTTAACAAACGGAATTGAAGTCACAAGCTATATCCCAGGAATTGGCCACAACCTTCAGGAACACTCGGTTGTACTGATTCGAGGTGGTCGTATCAAAGACCTGCCCGGTGTTCGTTACCATGTTGTCAGAGGCGCACTAGACACTGTAGGTGTGAATGAGCGCAAACAATCCCGCTCCAAATACGGCGTCAAAAAAGATTTGTAAAGAAAAGTTATGCCTAGAAGAAGAGCCGCAATAAAAAGAAGCATTTTACCTGATCCTAAATTTAAAGATCTTTTGGTCAGCAAGTTTATTAATTCATTAATGAAACACGGGAAGAAAAGCATTGCCGAAAGGATTTTTTACGGGGCATTGGATGAGGTCGCTGAAAACGAGTCCGAAATGTCACCCCTGGAGACTTTCAAAGCTGCAATCGAGAATGTGATGCCATCCGTTGAAGTTAAATCCAGGCGTGTTGGAGGTTCAACATACCAGGTGCCGATGGAAGTCCGTCACAGCAGAAGCCAATCATTAGCAATCCGCTGGTTGATTGAAAATGCAAATTCCAGAAGCGGCTTATCAATGCGCACAAAACTGGCGGCAGAAATTATGGATGCCTCAAACAGCAAAGGCAGTGCAATTAAGAAGAAAGAAGACACGCATAAAATGGCTGAGGCTAACAAAGCATTTGCACACTACCGTTGGTAAATAAACTGGCTGTAACTGAAATTAATCAGTGTCTCAACCAATAAACCAGCGTGGCAAAAACAGTTCCACTTAAACTGCGGCGAAATCTTGGCATCATGGCCCACATTGATGCCGGCAAGACTACAACCACCGAGCGCATCTTATATTATACCGGGCGCATACACAAGATCGGTGAGGTTAATAACGGTTCCGCCACAATGGACTGGATGGAACAGGAACAGGAGCGCGGAATAACAATAACCTCCGCCGCAACAACTTGTTCATGGGAGGTTGATCAGCAACAATTTGAGCTGAATATTATTGACACTCCCGGGCATGTGGATTTTACCGCAGAAGTCGAAAGATCACTACGGGTACTCGACGGTGCTGTAATGGTTCTTTGCGCTGTGGCGGGTGTGCAACCACAGTCAGAAACAGTTTGGCAACAGGCAAAACGTTACAATGTGCCTTGTATTGCCTTTGTCAATAAAATGGACCGTGTTGGTGCAGACTATGAGAAGGCGGTCATCTCGATTGATGATCAGCTGTCAGCAAATCCGGTTGCAGTTCAAATTCCGATTGGCGCTGAAGAGGAATTTGTAGGAGTAATTGACCTGGTGTCAATGCAGGAACTCCGCTTTAAAAATGAAGATTTCGGCGCAGAGTATGAAATTAGAGAGATTACTGAAGAATTAAAACCACAAGCCTTGGACTGGCGGAGACAAATGCTGGATCATTTGTCGTTGTTTGATGATAATCTGCTCGAAAAACTGATTGAAGAACAAGATATAGACCAGAATGAGATTAACAGTGTTATACGTAAAGCAACACTGAGTTGTCAGATTATTCCAGTCTTGTGCGGAAGCGCTTTTAAGAATAAGGGTGTTCAGCAACTACTTGACGCAGTAGTTCATTTTCTTCCATCTCCGCTTGATATTCCTTCGGTTCAGGGTGATCATCCGGTTACGAAAAAACTGGTCAGCAGAGAATCTTCAGATTCAGAAGCCCTCTGTGCACTTGCTTTTAAAGTGGCAAGCGACCCGTTTGCAGGCCAATTAACATTTGTCCGCGTTTATTCAGGAAGGTTTGAGACTGGTAAATCAGCTTTCAATCCACGTAAACGAAAGCACGAGCGAATTGGCAATTTGGTTAAACTTCACGCTAACAAACGTGAAGAGGTCACAACGATAAACGCCGGTGACATTGGGGCAGTGATCGGAATGGACTTGATTACGGGCGATACACTTTGCCCAAAAGATCAGCAGATTGTATTGGAGAAGACACAGTTTCCGGAACCGGTGATCGATCAGGCTCTGGAACCTAAGACTAAGCCGGATCAGGAAAAACTGGAAGAGGCTCTGAAGCGTCTGATGCAGGAGGACCCTTCTTTCAGAAGCAGAATTGATGCAGAAACCGGACAAAACATTATCTCCGGAATGGGTGAACTGCATTTGGAAGTAATGGTAGACCGCCTTCAGCGTGAATTTAGGGTAGACTGCAAAGCAGGAACACCAAGGGTAGCTTATCGCGAAACGATTACTCAAGCTGCTGTTTCTGAAATGCGTTTTGAGCAGCAACTCGAAGGCAAAGAGCAGTTTGCATTCTGTAAAATAAGTTTGGAACCCTTAAAGGCTGGAGGAGGTGTAGAGTTTGAGAACCAACTCGCTGCAGATCAACTGCCAGAAAAGTTTGTTGAGGCAATTGAGCAAGGAATCCGTGATGCAATGAGCAACGGCGTGCTAGCCGGATTTTCAATAATAGACTTGAAAATTTGCCTCATTGCAGGAGAATATTTGGAGGAATCTTCTACAGAGATCGCATTCTCAATTGCAGGTGCGAATGTACTCCGAGAGGGTGTGAGGAGAGCAGAACCTGCCTTGCTTGAACCTTCGATGAAGATAGAAGTAGTTACGCCTGTAGCTTTTACAGGAGATGTAATTGGAGACCTGAATGCTCATAACGGACGTATACGCGGAATGGAAGAGCAAGGTGGAGTTCAGGTTGTTTCGGCTGAAGCACCTTTAGCAAGGATGTTCGGCTACTCCACCAGGTTGCGTTCGCTCACACAGGGGCGTGCGTCTTACACCATGCGTTTCAGTCACTACACTTCAGTAACTGAATCAACTAGAAAGGCTCTCGTAGGTGAGCCGGCCAGCTTAGGCTGAGCGTAATTTTAAATTAGTCACAACAGGAAAAGAAACAGGAGACGAGATGGCAAGAGAAAAATTTGACCGCTCAAAACCACACGTTAATGTTGGCACAATCGGCCACGTTGACCATGGTAAAACAACTTTGACAGCAGCAATTACAAAGGTATTGGCTCTGGATGGTTTAGCAGACGCAAAAGGCTTTGATGAGATCGACGGAGCTCCGGAAGAAAAGGAACGTGGTATCACCATTGCGACTTCGCACATTGAGTATCAAACAGATAATCGACACTATGCACACGTCGACTGTCCTGGTCACGCTGATTATGTTAAAAACATGATCACAGGCGCAGCACAGATGGACGGAGCAATATTAGTCGTTTCTGCAGCTGACGGTCCAATGCCTCAAACACGAGAACATATTTTGCTGGCTCGACAGGTTAACGTCCCGCACCTTGTGGTATTCCTTAACAAAGTAGATCAGGTAGATGATGAAGAACTGCTTGAATTAGTTGAAATGGAAATCCGGGAACTACTTGATTCCTATGATTTCCCAGGAGATGATACTCCAATCATTAAAGGTTCTGCACTAGCAGTTATGGAAAGTTCATCTACTGACGCAAGTGCAGCAGAGTACGCTCCCATCAAAGAACTGATGGCAGCAGTTGACAGTTATATTCCACAACCGACTCGAGATCTTGACAAAGACTTACTAATGTCAGTTGAAGATGTCTTCACAATTTCCGGACGTGGTACAGTTGCTACCGGACAAATCGAACGTGGTATTGTAAAAGTTGGTGAAGAAATTGAAATCACAGGAATTCGAGACACCCAGACCACAACGGTTACTGGTGTTGAAATGTTCCGCAAATCTCTTGATCAAGGACAAGCCGGAGACAATGTTGGAATCCTGCTGAGAGGAGTCAAGCGCGAAGACATTGAACGTGGACAGGTTATTTGTAAGCCTGGTTCAATTACACCGCATACTAAATTTAAAGGACAAGTGTACGTGCTTGATAAGGATGAAGGCGGCAGACACACACCGTTCTTCACCAATTACCGCCCTCAGTTTTATTTCCGCACAACAGACGTAACGGGTGTTGTTAACTTACCTGACGGTGTTGAAATGGTGATGCCGGGCGACAATGTGGAAGTCACCATTGAGCTGATTTGCCCTATTGCAATGGAAAAAGAAGTCCGTTTTGCAATTCGTGAAGGTGGTCGGACCATTGGTTCCGGAGTTGTCACCGAAGTTATTGAATAAACATACTTAGTGATATGATGGATCAAAAAATAAAAGTCCGTTTTAAGGCATATGACGATAAGTTACTGGACAAAACCATTAGCGAAATCGTTCATACGGTAAAACGATCAGGGGCTGAAATAGTCGGTCCCATTCCGCTTCCAACGCGCAGAAATCGCTACACCGTTTTGCGCTCCCCTCATGTGGATAAAAAATCAAGGGAGCAGTTCGAAATTCGTACCCACAAACGGATATTATATATTTTGGAAACTACTCCGCAGACTATGGACGCTTTGATGCGCCTGGATATCTCTGCTGGAGTTGATATCGCTATTAAGCAAGAAGGATAGGTCTGCAGAGACTATAGTAAAAATATGGCAACACTAAACACCGTTGATTTAAAAAACAAAGCTACTGGTGAGATTGAAATTGATGACTCAATTTTAGCTACTCCATACCACAAGAGAGCAGTCTCTGACGTGGTCCGTCAGTTTTTAGCTGCAAATCAACAGGGAACACATGCAACTAAAAACAGGGCTCTTGTAGCTTACAGCACACGTAAACTCTACCGTCAGAAAGGTACAGGAAGTGCCCGCGCAGGTAGCGCAAAATCACCAATCCGACGGCACGGTGGAACAATATTTGGTCCACAAATGCGTAGTCATTCTTTCAGATTGAATAAAAAAGCAAAGAAGCTGGCCACAAGATCTGCATTTGCAGAAAAAGTCCGGATGGAAGGTGTTTTGGTTCTTGATGAACTTAAATTAACAGACAACAAGACTAAAAACCTGAAAGCACTGCTGAACAAGCTGGAACTTCCTGCAAAGGTCTTAATTGTTGTAGATCAAGTGTCAGAAAATCTGAGACTTGCTTCTAGAAATCTACCCAACGTACATGTGCTTAGTTTCAGAAGTTTGAATGTTTATGAAATGATGAACTACACCAAGGTTGTTTTCATTAAAGATGCTCTTGAGGCATACAAGGAAAGGCTAATCTGATGAATATCTTTGATGTGCTGAGAGCACCAATAATGTCTGAAAAGACTATGACACTTAAGGAAGAAGCAAATCAATTTGCTTTTGAAGTAGATCCGAGAGCAAACAAAATTCAAATCAAAGAAAGTATAGAAAAAGCTTTCAAGGTCTCGGTTTTAAAAATAAGGACAATGAATGTCCGTGGAAAGAAAAAACGTCTTGGTCGTTATCAAGGATATAAATCAAGTTGGAAGAAAGCTTTAGTAACTCTTAAACAAGGGGATACTATTGAGTTTTTTGAAGGTGCATAAAATTAACAGCAGAATCTAATGGGAATTAAATTCCACAAACCTACATCACCTGGCAGACGGGGAATGAGTGGTTTCGTTTTTGAAGAAATCACAACATCCACACCAGAAAAAAGTCTTCTGGCACCTTTGAAAAAAAAGGGCGGAAGGAACAATAACGGAAGAATCACTGTCAGACACCGTGGTGGCGGGCATAAGCGAAGGTATCGGATTATCGATTTTAACCGGAACAAAGCAGAAGTACCTGCAAAAGTTGCCAGTATTGAATATGATCCGAACCGCAGTGCAAGAATCAGCCTGTTGAATTATCTTGACGGGGAAAAACGCTATATCCTTACTCCTGCTGGTTTAAAAGTCGGTGATATTATTTATTCCGGAGAAAATGCTGATATTAAACCTGGAAATGCTCTGCCTTTAAAGAACATTCCTGTAGGCACTATGCTTCACTGCATTGAAATGAGACCCGGAAAGGGCGCTCAATTAGGCCGCAGTGCAGGTGCTGCAATACAATTGATGGCTAAAAGCGATGATTATGCACAACTCAAACTTCGCTCAGGTGAAATTAGAAAAGTAAGAATTGAGTGCATGGCTACTATTGGGACTGTAGGCAACTCAGAACACATGAATATCAAAAAGGGTAAAGCTGGCCGTAACCGTTGGTTAGGCTGGAGACCTACTGTACGCGGAGTTGTCATGAATCCTGTTGATCACCCGCATGGTGGTGGTGAAGGAAAGACTTCCGGTGGACGACATCCTGTCACTCCTTGGGGGAAACCCACCAAAGGAGCAAGGACCAGGAAACGCAAGGATACTGACAAATATATTTTAAAAAGGAGATAAACAGTGCCAAGATCATTAAAAAAAGGGCCGTTCGTTGATGGGCATCTCGAAAAGAAGGTGCTGGCAGCAAAGGAGAGCAACGATCGACGTTTGATAAAAACATGGTCTCGTCGTTCCGTTATTTTACCGGAATTTATAGGTACTAATATCGCAGTACATAACGGAAACAAATTTATCCCCGTTTTCATTACCGAAGAAATGGTTGGTTACAAATTAGGAGAATTTGCACCAACAAGAACATACCGGGGACATATTGGTAAAAACGATAAAAGGACAAAACGATAATGACTGCTCAAGCAACCGCAAGAAATGTCAGAGTTTCACCAAGAAAAGCCCGTTTGGTGGTTGATCTGATTAGAGGACAAAATGTTGTTCGTGCAATGGCACAGCTGAGTACTTTACGCAATAGAGCTGCTGAGCCTGTCATGAAAGTACTGCAGTCTGCACTGGCAAATGCAGATCAGCATCAGTCTGATGCTGATGTAGATAGCTTTCGTGTAATCACTGCCTTTGTTGATGAAGCACGAGCACTCAAACGCTTCCGCCCTCGAGCAATGGGCAGAGCATCTGGTATAAAAAAACGTTCCAGCCATATCACACTGATAGTTGGAACATAAATTAATTTAATCCTTTGTAATTTTCCAAAGGTAATTCACGTTATTCAAGGTAAACTGTGGGTCAAAAAGCAAATCCGATCGGTCTAAGACTTGGAATTTCCAGGACATGGAACTCAAAGTGGTTCGCAGAAAAAGATTATGCAAGTCTGCTAAAACAAGACTTGGATATTCAAAAATTTGTGAAAGCACGTCTTAAGCATGCAGCTATTTCTAAGATAGAAGTTGAGCGTACAGCAAAAAAGACTAAAGTTAATATTTTTTCTGCACGACCGGGTATTATTATTGGCAGAAAAGGAGATGAGGTAGAGCGTTTAAAAAACGAACTCAGTAAGCGTGGTCCGCATGATGTTACGATCAATATAAAAGAAATCAAAAGACCGGAAATTGATGCAACTTTAGTAGCCGAAAATATTGCCAGTCAACTGGAGCGAAGAATTGCTTACAGGCGTGCTGTCAAGCGTTCGATTCAAGCTGCAATGCGTATGAACATCGCAGGTTGCAAAGTAATGGTTGGTGGAAGATTAAACGGTGCTGAGATTGCCCGCTCAGAATGGGTTAGAGAAGGTCAGGTACGCTTACATACCTTGCGGGTAGATATCGACTACGGAGTCGCCGAAGCAAACACTACATATGGCATTATTGGAGTCAAAGTGTGGGTATATCGCGGAGAAGAATATGGAAAATCTCGAACACGCCGAACACGCAGTTAAGGAGTTATAGCTATGTTAATGCCAAAGAAAACAAAATTCCGCAAGCAAATGCGTGGGAGAATGCAGGGAAATGCACAGACAGGAAATAAAATCAGTTTCGGTTCAATTGGACTGCAGGCAACCAGTCGAGGTTACGTTACAACCAGACAAATTGAAGCTGCACGCCGAGTTATCACTCGCACATTAAAACGTGGTGGAAAAACTTGGATTAGAATCTTTCCGGATAAACCTATCACAAAAAGACCTGCTGAAACAAGGATGGGAAAAGGGAAAGGTGCTGTTGATACTTGGGTTGCTTCTGTACATCCTGGACGGATACTCTATGAAATTGACGGTGTGCCTGAAGAGGTAGCAACTGAAGCATTACGTTTAGCTGCTTACAAATTAGCAATAAATACAAAAATCATAAAAAGGGCGGCAGTATTATGAAGGTTTCGGAACTAAGGGCACTTCCGGTAAATGAACTGGAAGCAAAAATGACTGACCTGAAAGAGGAATATCTACGTCTGCGATGCGGTCATGTATCACGACAATTAGCAGATGTTACCATGATCAAAAAAACACGACGAATTATAGCTCGTTTGAAGACAGTGTTAACTGAAAAACAAGCACAACAATAACGATTATTAAGACAGATATGAGCACACTGAAGCTACAAAATGGAGTCGTTGTAAGTAACAATATGGATAAATCCATTGTTGTTAAAGTTGAAAGGAAAATAAAACATCCGCTATACAAAAAAACTATTAAACGCTCTAAAAAGTACATTGCTCATGACGAGCAGAACGAATGCCAAATTGGTGATTTTGTTCAAATTGCTGAATGCAGGCCTTTGAGCAGGCGTAAGCGTTACCGATTATATAAACGGACACAATGATACAAACACAAAGTATCCTGGAAGTTGCTGATAATTCCGGAGCAAAAAGCCTGATGTGCATCAAAGTTCTTGGTGGATCTAAGAGACGTTACGCACGAGTAGGTGATATTATCGTGGCATCTATCAAAGATTGCCTGCCACACTCTAAAGTAAAATCAGGAGATGTGGTTAAAGCAGTGATAGTCCGCACCAAAAAAGAATTCCGTCGTCCAGACGGTAGTTATATTAAATTTGATAAAAACTCTGCTGTTGTAATTGACGGTAAAAGAGAGCCGGTAGGCACTCGAATATTCGGACCAGTAGCCAGGGAATTGCGTGCAGGAAAATTCATGCGAATTCTGTCACTTGCCCCAGAAGTATTGTAGAATTTTGATTTATGAAAGTTAACCAGCGAAAAAAGAGTCGACCCACAATTCGTCGCGAAGATACAGTAATAGTTATTTCCGGGAAAGAAAAAGGTCGCACCGGAAGAGTATTGACAGTGGATTGGAAGCGGGAACGCTTGCTGATTGAAGGTGTAAACATGGTTACACGCCATACTAAACCCAATGCAACAAACCAACAGGGTGGTATGATTAAAGTAGAAGCACCAATCCATTATTCAAACGTTCAACTCTACAACCCTACTTTAAAAAGGGGGGTACGTACAAAAATGCAGACAAGCGATGCTGGTGTAAAAAATAGAGTCTGTGTCAAATCTGGAGAGGTATTAGGATAATGTCAGAAAGTCATTTGCAGCAAACCTACAACTCAAAGGTTGTGCCGCTTTTACAAGAGAAGTTCAAGTATAAGAACAAACATCAAATACCAGAAATTGTAAAGGTCACCTTAAACATTGGTCTTGGTGAAGCAGTTCAGAATCCTAAAGTTGTTGAAGCTGCGAGTAGTCAGTTAGCTTTGATTTCCGGACAAAAACCAGTAATAACTCGTGCCAAGAAATCCATTGCAGGATTCAAGCTGCGTGAAGATATGCCCATTGGTTGTATGGTTACACTGCGTAATCAGCAGATGTGGACATTTCTGGATAAACTTTTACATGTAGCGATGCCGCGGATACGTGATTTTCGTGGAATTTCACCTAAAGCTTTCGATGGTACAGGGAATTATACAATTGGGATTAAAGAACAATTAATTTTTCCTGAAATAGAATTTGATGATGTAGATCATGTCCGTGGAATGAATATTTCCATTGTGACAAGTGCATCTACAGATGAAGAAAGTTTTGCAATGTTGCAGGACTTGGGATTTCCTTTTAGAAAATAGGTCAAATGGCAAAAAAATCAATGATCGCCAAAAGCGAGCGCACCCAAAAATACAAAGTGCGTCAATACAACAGATGTGGATATTGCGGACGACCAAGAGGATATTTAAGGAAATTTGGAATGTGCAGGATTTGCTTTAGAAAAAATGCCAATTCTGGACTCCTTCCAGGAGTTACTAAATCCAGTTGGTAATAATTTTTATAGAAACTCAGAGTGAAATAGTATTATGTCAATGAGTGACCCGGTTGCGGATTTATTAACGCGTATCCGCAATGCAAATATGAGAAATAAAGAAAGTCTGGAGATGTTGTCTTCCAAGGTGAAAGTGAACATCGTCAAGGTTTTGAAAGACGAAGGTTTCATCGTAAACTGGGAACTAGACGAAAAAGGGAAATTCCCTTTGCTTCGGATATGGTTGAAATATGTGGACAATCTGCCAGTTATCCGCAAAATTACTCGAATCAGTAAGCCTGGTTTACGCCTCTACAGTAAAGGTAAGGAATGTAAACCTGTACTGAATGGACAGGGCATTTCAATACTGACCACCTCAAAAGGTATCATGAGTGATCGTCAGTGTCGTGCCGACAATATTGGCGGCGAAGTCCTTTGTACTGTCTGGTAGACTCGATTCAAACAGGATAAATAATGTCAAGAATAGGTAAAAGACCCATCAAACTTTCCCAGGCAATTGAGGTCTCGTATAATGAGCGCCTGCTTACCGTCAAAGGGCCAAAGGGAACATTAGAACTCAAAGCACATCCAGCAATTGAGTTAAATATTGATGCAGAAAATATTTTAGTAACTGTGGCCGACCTGAATGCTCCAATGACTCCAATGCTTGGTACGACCTGGGCCTTGATCAGTAATATGATCCATGGCGTTACAGAAGGTTTCCAAAGACAACTCAACTTAGTCGGAGTTGGTTATAAGGCAACTGTTAACCAGAAGAACTTGGAAATGAGTTTGGGATATTCCCATCCTATCAAATACGCTCTTCCGGATGGAATAAAAGCTACTGTTAATGGAAACACCAAAATTGTGCTTGAGAGTACTGACAAGCAGCTCTTAGGTCAAGTATCGGCGGTAATTCAAAAATTTAGACCGCCAGAGCCATACAAGGGTAAAGGTATTTTATTTGAAGGCGAAAAAATTCAACGCAAAGCCGGAAAAAGCGGCAAAACCTAATACTTAAATAATTGTTTGAAATGAATAATGCTGCAAAACGTCTGAAGGCAAGAACAATCCGACACAGACGTTTAAGAAAAAAAATATCAGGGACTGAGGCACGCCCACGGCTTGCGGTATTCAGATCTGCGCGCCATATTTATGTGCAGGCAGTTGATGATATCGCAGGAAATACATTGGCTGCAACATCAACTGTAGCTCTTCAAAAGACTTTGAAAAAGACCTACACCGGAAATAAAGATGCAGCGAAAGCTGTCGGTACCGAAGTAGCAAAAATACTCTTAGATAAGTCCATTTCCAGCGTTGTCTTTGACCGCGGTGGTTTTATTTATCATGGACGCGTACAGGCCTTGGCTGAAGGAGCCAGGGAAGCTGGCTTAAAATTCTGACAACCGGTAAAACCGGATACAATGGAAAAACAGTGGCAGAAAAGAATTCAGAAAAAAAAGAACTAATAGAAAAAGTAATTCGCGTAAACCGTGTCGCCAAAGTAGTAAAAGGTGGTCGCAGATTTAGCTTCAGTGCACTGATTGTTGTCGGTGATGGTAGAGGTCAAGTTGGACTTGGACTCGGTAAAGCAAATGAGGTTGTCGAGGCTATTCGAAAAGCTGTTGAACAGGCTTCAGTTAATATGAAAAAGATTAATGTGGAAGGTACAACCATTCCACATATGGCCACTGGTAGATTTGGTTCAGGTAAAGTTTTGATGAAACCTGCAGCTAAAGGCCATGGAATTATTGCTGCTGGAGCTGTGAGAGCAGTTATGGAAGCAGCAGGAATCATGGATATCAGTGTTAAGTGTCTCGGCTCACGTAATCCAAATAATCTGGTACGTTCGACTCTGGAAGGATTGTACAATTTAAGGAGTAATGAATGGATTGCACGTGCACGAGGTAAAGACATCAACTATATAAACCCATCGTAAACATGGCCCAGAAAATTAAAGTGACACAAATTCGAAGCGGAATCGGTGCACGCACAAAACAGAAAGCCTGCTTAAGTGGACTCGGGTTAAGAAAAATTAACAGTTTTGCGATCCTTGAAAACACACCTGCAGTACGCGGGATGATTCGCAAGGTAAATCATTTAGTCCGAATTGAGACAACAGCATAAAATATAACGGTAACAAATGTATCTCCACGAACTTGAATCCAGTAAAAATAACCGCCGAAAACGTGTAGGACGAGGTCCTGGAAGTGGTAGCGGTAAGAACTGCGGCCGAGGACAAAACGGTGCAAAATCACGGTCCGGTTATAAACGGAAGCGAGGTTTTGAAGGTGGACAGAATCCGCTCAGCAGAAGATTACCGAAATTTGGTTTTACAAGTCCTAACAAGGTTTATGCACAACTGATTAATCTCCAGAATCTGGAAGATGCTGTAACCATTGAAACTGGAAGCAGCCTTGACAAGGCAAAATTAAAAGCACTAGGCCTTATCAAAAAAGAAGATAAACCAGTTAAGCTTTTAGGTAAAGGAAAACTGAGTAAAAAACTGAGTATCGAAGTTGACATGGCCAGCTTAAGTGCAGTAGAAGCTGTAAAAAGTGCTGGTGGTAATGTGCTAACATTGAGCTGATAATATTGATGTTAAACATTATTGTAAATATATTTCGGATTGAAGAACTTAGACAGCGGATTTTCTTCACTTTGGCAATGCTGTTCATATTTCGATTGGGTGCACATATTCCAACACCAGGAATTGATGGTTCTGCACTGACAGCATTTTTTGAAGCACAGCAAGGTTCAATTTTGCGGTTTTTTGATATGTTTACCGGAGGAGCCTTAGCCCGTTTGACGGTGTTTGCGCTCGGCGTGATGCCATATATTAGTGCATCTATTATAATTCAACTTTTGACTGCTGTATTCCCTTATCTGGAAAGACTGTCAAAAGAGGGAGATGCCGGTCGTAAAAAAATTACAGGTTATACCAGGTACGGTACAATCGTGCTTAGTATCGTTCAAGGTTTTGCGATTGCAGTTGGCTTGGAAAGTATGGCAGCACCAAGTGGTCAGCCAATAGTAATTTCGACACTTAGTCCATGGGCCTTCAGGGCACTAACTGTGATCACATTAACTGCCGGCACAGCTTTTCTCATGTGGGTTGGTGAACAGATTAGTGAACGTGGAATTGGGAATGGGATTTCATTATTGATATTTGCAGGAATTGTAGTTGGTATTCCTGGTGCTATTATTAACTCAATACGTTTAGTGCAGGATAATGTTTTATCACCCATAGTACTTGTTGTTGTTGGTTTATTAATGGTGGTAGTAGTTTTCCTTGTGATCTTTGCAGAAACAGCATACAGAAAAATTCCCGTACAGTACGCAAAAAGAATGCAAGGGAATAAAATGTTTGGAGGACAGTCTTCACACCTTCCACTGAAAATCAATACAGCAGGAGTTATACCACCAATTTTTGCATCCTCGATTCTTGCTTTTCCAGCAACAATTACAGGATTTATTTCAGTTCCATGGGTTCAGGCTGTTGGAAGCCAATTGCTACCGGGCAGAATGTTATATAATTTCTTGTTTGCACTGATGATCTTCTTTTTTGCTTTCTTTTATACTGCAATCACATTCAATCCGGTCAAAATTGCAGAAGAGATGAAAAAGCACGGAGGTTATATCCCAGGTATACGACCAGGCAAAAAAACTGCTGAATATGTAAATTTGGTGCTGACAAGATTGACTTTTGGAGGTGCAGCTTATTTGGCAGTAGTATGTCTATTTCCATACATTTTATTCGATCTTTTTGATATACCCTTCTATTTTGGAGGAACAGCTCTCTTAATTGTGGTTGGAGTTGGACTTGATCTTGTAAATCAAATTGAAGCTTTTCTGCTTAACCAGAATTATGATGGCTTCATGAAAAAAACTAAACGACGACAACTGAAATCTGGTGCGTTGCGTTTGTGAAACGTTCATAAATAAGAAAATGAAAGTACGATCATCTGTAAAAAGAATCTGTGATAAGTGCAGAATAATTAAAAGGAAAGGTGTCTTGCGAGTTATTTGCGAGAACCCAAAACATAAACAGCGTCAGGGATAAGAAGGAGTTGGATGGCAAGAATTTCTGGTATTGACCTACCAAATACTAAGAGAGTGGAAATTGGACTGACCTACATTTTTGGAGTTGGTAAAAAGATTTCCTGTGACATTTTACTCAAAGCAAAAATTGATAAAGATGTACGCGTACGAGATCTCAGTGATGAACAGGTAAATAAGATTCGTACTATTATTGAGCAGGAATATCAGGTAGAGGGCGATCTTCGCCGGGAAGTAAGTTTGAATATCAAACGGCTTATGGATTTAGGTAACTACCGGGGATTACGGCATCGCAAACATATGCCGGTCAGAGGACAAAGGACAAAGACGAATGCCAGAACAAGAAAAGGTCCTCGAAGATTAGCAGTCAGTAAGAAAAAATAATTCATTCTAACATTGAATAGAGCCCTAAATAATGGCACAGGCAAAAAAGAAAAAAGAAAAAAGAATCGTAGAGCAGGGACGTATATATATTAAGGCTACGTTCAATAATACTATAGTCACTATTACTGATGCTCAAGGCAATGCTATTGCTTGGTCCAGTACTGGTGTGCACGGCTTTAAAGGGTCTCGTAAGAGTACACCTTTTGCAGCAAGAGTTGCTGCAGATGAAGCCTTGAAAAAAGCAGTTGAGTGTGGAATGAAAAGTGTTGATGTTTTCGTCAAAGGGCCAGGTTCAGGACGAGAATCTGCACTCCGAGCAATCTCTGCAATTGAAGAGTTGCGAATTACCTCAATCAACGATATCACACCGGTTCCACATAACGGATGCCGGCCTCCGAAACAACGGCGGATCTGATTATATTGTCATAAATCATAAACTGTCTGGATTAAATAAATCTGCTGCAGTTTTACCCATTTGGGATGAATAAAAACCAGAATACTAAACTGGGATACAGATGTCTGAAATGAATGAAACAACTGAAATAGCTGAAACGGAGACAGAAACTGTCGTTCCGGATGAAAATGCAACATCTGCTGCAGACGAGAAGTCTGGAGCTGAAGATGCTACCACCGAAGATAATCCTTTCTTTGCAAAAAACTGGATGTCAATTGCAAAACCTAAGAAAATGCAATTTGAGCCAGATAGTTTAAAAGCCGATTATGGAAAGTTTACACTGGATCCTCTAGAACCTGGATTCGGAATGACAATTGGACATTCCCTGAGACGTGTACTGCTTTCTTCAATAAGAGGATCTGCTGTTTTTGCAGTACAAATTGACGGTGTTACGCATGAATTCAGCAACATACCGGGTATTGTAGAAGACATGGTTCAAGTTATCCTCAATATCAAAGAACTTCAGATAGAACAGTTTGTGGATGAGATTGTTGAGCTTGAACTGATTGGAGAAGGACCTTGCGTTTTAACAGCAGGCGATATTTCCACTTTTGACAAAGCAGAAATTTTGAATCCTGATCTTGTGCTGGCCACTTTGCAAAAAGGAGCAACAGTCAGTATGACAATGTATTCCCGTTTCAACAAAGGTTATGTTACCTCCGAAGAGAATCAAAAGACAGAATTACCAGTTGGAACTATCTGTCTGGACTCAAACCATTCTCCAATCAGTCGCATTAATTACGAAATTGTAAATTCAAGGGTTGATCAGAAAACAGACTATGACCGTTTAATTTTTGAGATGTGGACAAATGGTTCAGTCAAACCAACAGACAGTTTGGCTTATGCAGCAAAAATCATCAAAGAGCATATGGACGTCTTTATCAATTTTGATGAAAGCAGCATCAAGGATGAACCGGAAGAAGAAATTGAAGATGAGCCACTTAATGAGAATTTGTATCGCAGCGTGAGTGAACTTGAGCTTTCAGTACGTTCAATTAACTGTCTGCAAAATGCAAATATTGAAACAATTGGAGATCTTGTCCAGAAGACAGAACAGGAGATGCTAAAAACCAAGAACTTTGGACGCAAATCTCTGAACGAAATCAAAGTAATCCTGACAGATATGGGATTGTCCCTGGGAACCACCCTGGATAATTTTGATCCAATGGATAATCCACACGAAAAATAATTTTAAGATAAAAATACGATGCGACATTTAAAAGCTGGAAACCGTTTAGGAGTAACTACGGCGCATCGCCGTGCAATGATGCGGAACATGGTTACGTCTATTCTGGAACATGGACAAATTACCTGCACGCTTGCACGAGCAAAAGAGGTTCGCAAACCACTTGAAAAAATGATCAGCTGGGGTAAACAAGGTGATTTACACGCTCGTCGCCAGGCTTTACGATTTATAAAAAGTAAAGAGGCAATGGCTCAACTCTTCGAGGGCTTGGCTGAACGCTATAAAGATCGACAAGGTGGATATTGCAGAATTATTAAGTTGGGTAAAAACAGGCTTGGAGATAACTCTGAAATGGCAATAGTACAATTGCTTGGTTCTGAAGGAGATCAGTTAAGTGGACTGAAAACAAAGTCAGCCAAAAAGAAAAAATCGCAGAAAAAGACCGGCAGTGTTCTCAAAGAAGTCAGTGAGGAAATCCAGATTGAGACTGTAGCTGCAGAACAAACTGAAACCGAATCAGCAACGACTGACGAGAAATCTGAGACAGATAATAAAGCAGAATTAGCTGCAGATACTGCACCAGTTCAGCAGCCTGTAGAGGACAAACCGGCAGGAAATGTAAAAGTTGAAGTTGATAGCGCAAATAATGAAGAAGTAAAGACTGAGGCTGAAGCAACAAAAGCTGAAGTCGAGCCTGTTACAGAACCTAATCCTGCTGCTGTTCAAGATAACAGAAGTACACAAGCCACTGAACAAGAGGAGCCTGAAGTAAAAAAAGCTACGAACAGTTCCAGTAACTAACAGCTGTTCCCCCCTCTGATGGCTCCCTTTTCTCAGGGAGCCTGAACACCTTCCATTTCCTACTGATCAATAAATATTTATGGTCAATCATGTTTCTAATTCTAATGTTGCTGATCAGAAGCACATCTATTTAGAAACACTGGGTTGCTCTAAAAACCTTGTTGATTCAGAAATAATGCTGGCCAATCTGCAAAAGCAGGGCTTTACCTTAACAACAAATCCAACAGAAGCAGAAGTAATCATAGTTAATACTTGTGCCTTTTTGACAGAAGCCAGTGAGGAATCCATCAACAGGATCCTTGACCTCAGCGATTTTAAAAGCAAAGGAAACTGTGAAAAACTAATTGCAACCGGTTGTCTAACTCAACGTTATCAAGACAGCCTGTCTAAACAGATTCCGGAGTTGGATGGATTGCTTGGTTCTCACGGATTTGAACAAATTCCGGATTTGGTCCGTTCATTATATGCAGGAACTGATAATCAACATGTTTTCTTGCAGAAAAAACCGCACTACAAGCAGTTTGAAGAACAGTCCCGCCTACAAACGACACCTCAACATTATGCATACCTGAAAGTGGCAGAAGGTTGTTCCAACATGTGTTCGTTTTGCAATATTCCATCACTTCGAGGAAATTTCAGCAGCCGCACTATCAACTCCATAACCACTGAAATCCGCAATATCACTGTAAAGGGTGTGAAAGAAATAAATATAATCTCGCAGGACACATCATCTTATGGAGTAGATTTTAAAGACGGTACCGGGCTGGCAACACTTTTAAAAAAGATCAGTGAGATTGAGGGAGATTTCTGGATTCGTCTGTTTTATTGCTATCCAAATTCTTTTAGTGAGGAAGTGATGGAAGTGATTGCAGGTGATCAGAGGTTTTGCCGCTACCTTGACATGCCGTTTCAACACATCAATGATGGCGTATTGCAAGCGATGAACCGCAAAATAAACCGGGTCCAAATTGAAAATAAGATGCAGGAAATAAAGACTTATCTTCCTGAAATGGCTTGGCGTACTACTTTTATTGTAGGCTTTCCTACAGAAACAGAAGAGAATTTTCAGGAACTTCTAGAGTTTGTCAAAGCAGGACATTTTCAACATGCAGGTGTTTTTGTTTATTCCCATGAGGATAATATACGTTCTGCAAAATGGGGTGATCCTGTTCCAAATTCACTCAAACATGAAAGGCGAAAGCAACTGATGGCTGCCCAACAAACAATCAGCAGTAAAATTAATGAAAGCTGTATTGGCAAAAAAATAAAAGTACTGGTGGACGGGATCAGTGCAGAAAGTGAGTTATTGCTGCAGGGTCGCAGTCAATATCAAGGCCCGGAAGTTGATGGCCTAATTTATATCAATGAAGGAGAAGCTCGTCCAGGGACTTTCCATACTGTTGAAATTACTGAAGCTCACGAGTATGATTTAATTGGACGAATTGCTTGATTTAGTGTAGTCTGCATATTAAAAATATCATGTAAGAAAACATAGCAAAATTTTATTAATCTCATAAATTTAAACTGAAATGTCGGGACACAGTAAGTGGAGTACCATTAAGCACCGCAAGGCTGCTCAAGATGCAAAACGAGGTAAAGCCTTTACAAAAATAATTAAAGAACTAACTATTGCAGCAAGAATCGGCGGTAGTGATCTTGATGCAAATCCCCGTTTACGTACTGCAGTTGCAAATGCTAAAAGCCAAAGCATGCCAAAAGACAATATTGACAGGGCCATTAAAAAAGGCGCTGGGGAGTTGGATGGCGCAATTTACGAAGAAATTATTTATGAAGGTTATGGACCACACAATGTTGCAATCATTGTAGAAGTCATGACCGATAATCGGAACAGAACAATCGCATCCGTAAGACATGCATTCAGCAAATGCAATGGCAATTTGGGCTCGGCCAATTCAGTACAGTATATGTTTGACCGGCTTGGGTCAATCATGGTGGACAAAACTGTAATCGACGAAGACTCTTTGACTGAATTAATTTTAGAAGCAGGTGCAGAGGACATTTATGCTGATAATCCAGCTGCATTTCAAATTATAACTACACCTGCAGATTTTGATTCAGTTCGCTCCTATCTGGAAGAAAAGGAAGTTGCCATGCTTAGTGCAGAAGTGATTTGGAATCCTCAAAACCGTATTGAAATAGACGATCATAAAAAAGCTGAACAAGTAATAAAGCTGATTGACATCCTTGAAGATGATGATGACGTAAAGAGCGTTCATTCCAATTTTGATATAAGTGATAACGTGATGGCAGAACTTGGCTGATACTCTGCGCATTTTAGGAATAGACCCTGGAAGCAGGAAAACAGGTTACGGTTTAATTGAACATTCCGGAAACCGGACACGTTATCTGGCCAGTGGGTGCATCAAGTTAAATGCAAAAGAGACGCTTGCGGAGCGCTTGCTTGTACTCTCCACTAAACTCAATATACTGCTTGAAGAATTTAAACCAAGTTGTGGTGCAGTCGAAAAAATATTTTATGCAAAAAATGCACAGTCTGCACTTTCTTTAGGACATGCACGCGGTGTCATCCTGTTAAAATTTTCTGAACGCAATTTGCCTATTCATGAATACCAGGCACTTAAAATCAAAAAAACAGTCGTTGGTGTGGGCCGTGCTGGTAAAGATCAGGTACAGCACATGGTGAGAATACTTTTGAATCTGCAAAAAACACTTCAGGAAGATGAGGCAGATGCACTTGCCATTGCGATCACTCATGCACATTTAGGACTAATACAGCACTAACTGTTGAGACTGTTGAGCAGTCAAAGCAGAAAACCCTTTTTTCCACTTACCTCATGATCGCCTATCTTGAAGGACAAATTCTTCGTTCTGATGATAATTTAATTGTACTCCAGACAACTGGAGGAGTCGGTTATGCAGTTCACGTTACACAACACTTTGCAGCAAATACCTCTCCGGATGAGTTGATCACTTTACACATTTACACTAATGTTCGGGAAGATGATATTTCGTTGTATGGCTTCCATAAATTGGAGGAAAAAGAACTGTTTGAAATGTTAATTAAAACTTCCGGAGTTGGACCAAAATTGGGCTTAGCAGTACTTTCAGTACTGTCTCCGACTCAACTTGTAGATGCAATACATCAAAGTAGTGTAGAGAGTTTTAGTCAAGTACCAGGAATTGGTAAAAAAACAGCCGCAAAATTGTGCCTCGATTTGAAAGATCAACTTAAGCGGCATCCAATTTCTGGCTTTGAACTTGGAATGGAGGGGGCATCAACGACAGGAACCGCTTCAACTGGCGTAGAAATTGACGGAGTTTTTTCTGCCTTAAAAAATCTGGGTTATTCTGAAAAAGAAATTCTGGCGGTACTTCGAAAAACCGGCAGTACAGATTTAACATTTGAGGTTAGACTAAAAAAAGCACTTTCCTTATTGACTCCTTTACGTTAGAACAGAAGCACTTAGATAAATTCAAAAACAGGAGATAAAGATGGCCAATCTAAACAAAGTTATGTTAATCGGACGCCTAGGACAGGATCCGGAAATACGTTACACACAATCCGGAAGTGCTGTTGCTAATGCTACTATTGCAACTAACGATTACTGGACTGATAAACAAGGTGAAAAACAGGAACGGACAGAATGGCACAGTCTTGTTCTTTGGGGAAAACTTGCCGATTTGGCACAGTCGTATTTAAAGAAGGGTTCGCAAGTCTATGTTGAAGGTCGTTTGCAGACAAGAGACTGGGAAGATCAACAGGGGCAGAAACACTACAAAACAGAAGTAGTTGTAACCAACATGCAGTTTCTTGATACAAAAAGCTCGGAAGGGGTTGCTGCTCCAACCGGAAACCCCGGACCGGATCAAACTTCAAGATCTCCGTCAGGAACTGCAGTCAGCCAGGGAACTCCACCGGAAGATGATTACATCAAAGATGACATCCCCTTTTAGTTTTACCAGCAACAGTTTAAAGTAAAACGTTGAATTTATGGGCCTACAAAATCTTCAGTTGTATTTTGTGGACCCAAAATATATTATTCAGCCCTTGCAACTCACCATTTATAAGTGAGACCAGAACTGTTACTAACTGTAGCTGCTTCTTAGGCAAAAAGATTTATATAGTTTAAACTCGAAAATGCCACTAAAAATATTTTCACTCAACTCCCTTGTTCCGGCTGCAATTGTTGACAGTATTAAATTAAATTCTTTGTTGCCTGAAATGTTGAGACCAGTTAGAGTTAAACAAAAACTGAAGCACACAAATTTAATGTTGGCAGGTTTTGAAGTTGAAGTAACTCAAAAGAAAATCAAACATCTTCATCTTAAAGTTTGTCCTCCAAACGGAACTGTTCGTATATCTGCACCACTCCATCTGAGTCAGGAAAAAATTCACAAATTTGCACTCTCAAAACTGGCTTGGATCACAAAACAAAAAAAGAGGATGCAGATTCAACCGCAGTCAAAGCCGGTTGAATACACTAATGCTGAAACACACTATTTCAGAGGCCAAAGTTATTGCTTAAGGATCATCGAAAATAATAAGATACAGTTTGCTGAATTAAGAAATAATCAGCTTTATCTCCAGGTTCCTGAAGGCGCAGATACTGAAATAAAACGTGCTGTTTTAGATGCTTGGTATCGACTGCAGCTCATGGAGTTAATTCCTCCACTGATAAAAAAATGGGAACTAAAAATGAATGTTACCGTCAAACATTTCTCAATTCGTAGCATGAAAACCAGATGGGGTAGCTGCACTCCAAAAACCGGCAGAATTCGTTTCAATCTGGAGCTGGTCAAAAAATCACCTGAATGCCTGGAATACATTGTAGTTCATGAATTAGCACACCTGCTTGAAGCCAGTCACAACAACAGATTCAAAGAACTGATGGATCAGTATTATCCTGATTGGAAGCTCTATCGGAAAGAGTTGCGCAGTGTGTCGCTATAATCCTTATTCTTTATCTGAATATTCAACTAAAAAAAATAAAAGTTCCTGATATTTAATAAAACATCATTTAAAAATTAATTAAAAGATAGCCTTACCAAAAACTGTGAGAATCAAAAACATAAAAGTTTCAGGATTCAAATCATTCTGTCATCCTGTCAATCTGCAATTTAAGCAAAATGGAATTACTATCGTAGTAGGCCCAAATGGTTGTGGAAAAAGCAATGTCGTTGACGCTATTCGCTGGGTGCTGGGGGAACAGCGGGCAAAGCACCTGCGCGGTGGCTCAATGGAGGATGTTATTTTTTCAGGAAGTTCAATACACAAACCTTCAGGTATGGCTGAAGTTTCATTGACCTTTTCCAACCCGCAAGGGGACACCCTGCAACAATATGCTGATTACACCGAAATTAGTGTGACTCGTCGACTATACCGTTCAGGAGACAGTGTATACATGATCAATAAAACTCCAGTGCGTTTAAAGGATGTCAGGGAGTTGTTCATGGATACAGGCGTTGGCGGCACCGGTTACTCAATCATTGAGCAGGGCCGGGTTGGCGAAATTGTCAATGCTAAACCAATTGAACGCCGGACATTGATAGATGATGCTGCAGGAATCGTCAAGTTTCGCTTCAAACGTGAAACTGCTGAAAAACGGCTTGAAGAAACAACTCAAAACCTGCTTCGGGTAACAGATGTGCTCGGTGCGCTTGCCGAACAGGAAGATGGCTTACGAGAGCATGTTGAACGTGCTGAGAAGTATCTGCAACTACAGGAACAAACTGGACAGCTAGAACGGCAACATCTTTGTTTAAGTTGGCATCAGGCAGGTCTTAGCGAACAAAAGGCACAAGAAACGGTGCAAAGTCACCAACAACAGCAACAGGACCTGCAAAATGAAAAATCTGTTGTTGAAACTGAAATGGAACGGCTCAACTTGGAGCAAACTCAAAGAGGAATAAAGGTTGGTGAGCGTCGGGAAGAACTATTTCAAAAAGAACAAACGATACAGGATTCAGAAAATCAACGTGAACTGGAAAAGCAGAACCTGCAGAATGTCCGTGAGCAGCAGCAAAATCAGGAAACTGAACTCGAGAGTTTAAAACAAAGAAAAACTGAACGGGAAAGTGAAAGAACTGAAATAGAGTCCCGTCTGAAAGAAATGGCAGTGCGTTTGGGAGAAATGCAGGCCAAACTAGTAATTATTGAAGACGAGCGCACCAGAGAAATAGAAACCCTGCAAAAAACCACCGAAGAGGCTTCTGTACTTCAAAAAAGACTGCTGACTGTACACACTGAATTAACAAACCAAACTAATCAAAAGAATTTTCTCGAGGAACGTCTGGACAATCTTAGTGAGCGTCAACAACGTCTTCAAGATCAGGAACAATCACACAGGAACCTACTTCAGGAGTCTACCCTTCAAGTATCAGACAGTGAAGATCATCTGGAAAATCTACACTTGGAAAAAGAAAATTTGTCCGTTCTGTTGACAGGACTTGAAGTCCGGCTTGAAGAAAAAAATACGCAGTTAATTGAAAAAGAAAAAAACCTTGAGGATCTTCGCTATCAGCAAAGTACTGCACAATCCCGCCTTGAGTCTCTACAGCAAATCCAAACTCATTATGAAGGATTTAGTGACAGTGTAAAGATGTTCATGCAGTTAATGCATGATAATCCGGAAAAAAAGAAAAAATTTGGAGTTGCCGGACTTCTTGCAGATTTTATTGCTGTTTCAACAGACCTTTTAGATACAGTTTCTCCAGTAATGGCAGAGGTGCTGGACTGGGTGGTGCTTGAGCATGCGGATACTCTTCCACAGTTGGAATTATTCTGCAGAGAAAATGAACTGGGTCAACTTCATTTTGTGGCATTGGACCGACCAGCTACTTTTTCAAAAGCGTCTGTGAATAAAGGTAATAATCTTGATGACATCCTCCAAATTGAGGGACCGCTTCAAGAGTGGGGCCGTAAGTTTTTTTCGCGTTTTACTCTCCTGAAGAATGAGACAGATTTTTGGATTGAAGCTACAAAGTCATGGCCGGATGCTCCTTTCGAGCGGATCTCCAGCAACGGTATCCGTCTATCAAATTTTGCAATTAGTATTGGTAAAGTACAATCTGGATCATTGGGGTTTTTACAGCGACAACAGCAAATTCGCGACGTTGAGAATTATGCTGAAGGCTTGCAAAAGCAAATATCTATCTTGGATAGTGAGGTCATAACTGTACGCAAAGACTATGATTCTATCAAAGAAGAGCAGGAAACCAGTGACGAAAAATTTCGAAACATAGAATATGCTTTGCTCAGCCTCAAAAAAGAACTGGAACACCACCAGTTGGAAGAGCGACGAATGCAACAGACTGTCTCACAACTTTCTTTGGATTCAGCCAATATTTTAGAAGAAATGGATACGTCAAAGCTGAAGGAAAAAACTGCTTCTGAAAAAATCACCTCTCTTGAAAAAGAACGTTCTGAGCTAGAAAACAATACAAAAACAGTACAGGAAAGCATACAGGAGCAACAGAGCCGAACGGAGTTAATTGCTGAAGAACTGCTTTCTTCACGCGTCTCCTTGACAGAAGCCACTGAGCAGCAGAAAAATATGGAGGCAACTGCAGATCGTTTACGTAATGAATTTGAAGAAACAACTTCTCGGCTTGAACAGTTGGAAAATTCATATCGGGATGGAGATCTAAAACTTGAAATTAGCCGGAACCGTATTACAGAGATTGATGAGTCTTTTGAAGGTATGCTTGAAGACAGATCAGATATGAAGCGGGAACTGGATGAAGAAATCCAACTACATGAGCAAAAAAATGAAGAACAAACTGAACTCACTAAAAAATTACAGGAACGTCAGGGGCTTCTCGAAAACTCAGTTGGTGTCGCACACCAGGAGTCTCTCCGGCTGGCTGAATTTAGAATTCAGCGTGAACAGCTTGAAACTCAATTACAGGAATTAACTGCAGAGGAGCCTGAAGAGATACTTGCAGAAATTGATGTTAATACTTTGGACCAAAAAATAATGGGGCAGGAATTACGTGTCCTCAAAGCACGTTTGAATGCAATGGGTGCCGTTAACCTGGCCGCACCTGAAGAATATGCTGTTTTGACAGAACGAATAGATTTTCTAAAATCACAATCGGATGATTTGCAGAAAGCCGTCGAAGATTTAAAAGAAAGTATTAAGGATATCAATGTTGAATCTCGCCGGCGTTTCAAAAACATGTTTGATCAGATAAATGAGAACCTGCAAAGTGTTTTTAGCTCGTTGTTTGAAGGAGGTGTTGCTAAACTGGTCCTGACTGAAGCGGAAGACCTGTTGAGTGCAGGAGTTGATATTGTAGCACAACCTCCAGGCAAAAAACTGCAGAACCTCAATTTGCTTTCTGGAGGAGAAAAAGCCTTAACCGCAATTTCACTGATATTTGCTATTTTTCTGGTTAAACCAAGTCCGTTCTGTTTGTTGGACGAAGTTGATGCTCCACTCGATGATGTAAACGTTGTTCGTTTTAATCGGCTGATCACAAGCTTATCTTACGATTCACAATTCATTCTTATCACCCACAATAAAAAAACTATGGAAATCGGTGACCTTCTGTATGGGATTACTATGGAAGAACCGGGGATTTCGAAAACAGTTTCTGTGGAGTTTAAAGAAGCAGAACGCTTAATAATTTAGAAAATTCGATTTTCTGTTCGTTTACCATCATATTAATTGGATGATGATTTAAACTTTGGAGCAGAAACAATTTGCCGCTAGTACAATACACAAGTAATATGCAGGATAAGACAATGCAGGTTAAAATATATCATGGATTTGAGGGTTTTTTAAAAGCCTCTGAAACAGCAGAAGAAACAAACGTCTCCGCCAATGTGCTTGAAATTTTAGAGGCTGTCCTGAAAAAAGGAGATCGTGCTTTAGCTGAATATACTGAAAAATTTGACAACATCTTACCTGAATCCTGGCTTGTACCAAAATCTGCACTCCAAGAGGCGCTTGACGGGCTTGATCACGAACTTTACCATGTGTTGGAAGAAGCAGCTGATAACATCATGTTTTTTCACGAGCGGCAGAAAACCGACAGTCAGCTGGAATTCAGTCCCGATGGAACGGTGTTGGGTTGGAAAGTTACACCGGTTGACAGTGCAGGTATCTATATTCCAGGAGGTCGGGCAGTCTACCCTTCTACGCTACTGATGAATGTGATTCCTGCGCAGGTTGCGGGAGTCCCGCGAATTGCTATGGTTTCTCCACCAGGACCTTCGGGACTACCACACCCACTGGTAATGGCAAGTGCGGCCCTAATGGGTTTGGATGAACTTTATTCAGTTGGAGGTGCACAATCCATTGGTGCATTAGCTTATGGAACTGAATCCATACCAAAAGTAGTCAAGATTACAGGGCCCGGCAATGCATATGTTGCAGAAGCTAAACGACAGGTTTATGGTACAGTCGGGATTGATTCTTTTGCGGGACCAAGTGAAATAATGGTAGTCTGTGATCGTGAGGATATTCCAGTTGAATATCTAGTCCGGGATTTGCTTTCACAGGCTGAACACGATCCGGATGCTGCTGCTATCCTGGTAACAACATCGAAAAAACAGGCCGAAGAAGTAGTCCGACGTCTGAAAACATTAGTACCCACACTTCCTAGACGTGAAATTATAGAGGCTTCTTTTGCAAAGCGCTCGGCAATAATAGTCACTGAAGATTTGGAACAAATATTTGAAGTGATTAATGAACTTGCGCCGGAACATTTAGAGGTCCTGACCAAACAACCATTTGATGATTTACATAAAATTCGTAATGCAGGCGCCATTTTTCTTGGTCCAAATACTCCCGAACCGGTTGGTGATTATTTTGCGGGTCCAAATCACACACTGCCAACCTCAGGCTGTGCCAAGTTTTCCTCACCCCTAGGAGTACAGGATTTTGTCAAAACCAGTTCTGTCATCAGTTATTCTGCAGATCGTTTAGAACAACAGGGAAAACAAATTATTCGTTTTGCGGAAGAAGAAGGTTTATTAGCCCATGCAGCTGCTATTCAGGTCCGACTTGATAAGCATTAAGCAATAATGGTTGCAGCTTGTCTCTGCTAAGAATTTTTCTTTGCAAATAATTCTTTTTGTTGATTCCCATCCTGTTCATTACGGGCAATGCGAAGGCCGTCTTTTTTTCCTAAAGCATAGGCAAAGTTTGCCGTGATTCCAATCACAGCACTGATGGCAACAATATGAAGGGTTAAAAGCATCATCTTAATATATGCAGATAGAGACAGGATATGACAGAGTACTTCCGTAAAATCCTATTGGAGTTATAATGCTGGAGCTAAAGAGATAGAATAACAGTACGGCAACCACAGGTGACCAGTCAGTTCGGGTACGCGGAAGATAACGCTGAAGTGGAGTGATCAGAGGGTCAGCAAGAACATGAATGATTCTCACCAGTGGATTGCTCAACGATGGATTCACCATAGTCAGTACAAACCAGGCAATTAAGACAAAGATACAAAAGAACAACAGGCTCTGAAAAACAATACTCACTCCCTGTAGCAAATGCCCACCGCTTTGGAGTAATAAACCAGCGATATCAGTCTGCCCCTGAAAAAACAAATTCAGGGAGCGAATTTCAGCCGGTAAAATAATCTGTGCAAAGATAACAACCAAAATAGAGGCATAAGCACTAAAATGAGCCCACATTACGGGCATCCGCTGTTCACACCAAACCCATAAAGGTCGGGTAACCCTACCAATCCATTGAACCAGCTGATTATGAGGATCTGCACTGACCCAGGTTAATACAACTGCCGCAATAATAATCCACTTGTAAACAAATAATCCGAAGCAGCTTGCACCAGCCATCCACTCAAGAAAATGGGCCATTTTCAGTTCTGTTTTTCAAATCCTTAACCGGAGTAAAAGATTCTCCACAACCGCACTGATGCCCTGTTGTCAACTGTTCAAAAACAAATCCCTGTTCAACCATGTTTTTGTTAGAAAAATCAATTTTGAGTGGCCCCAGAACATCAATCAATGCCTCCCTGTCAACAACAACCGCCACCTCTCTGCTCATGATTTGAACATCATTCGGTCCAAGATCTTCTGCAGTATTTGATTCCAATTCATATTTCCAGCCGGAACAACCTCCCGGACGTGCACCAATACGCAAAAAAGTCTCAGTCAAATCAGAACCCTCTGCCTCACAGGCTTCCTTGAATACCTCTGCTGCTCGTTCAGTGAGAACAACAGCCGGAAGTGTATTTTCTGCTTCTGTATCCATTTTGCACTCTCTGAAAAACTAACTATCCTGATATTGCGGAATTGAAGAATCCACAGTACTTGACCACCCCTTTATTCCATCAGCCATATTGTATACTTGCTGAAACCCCTGAGAAGTAAAATACTGTGCGGCTTGTCTACTGCGTTCACCAATATGACAATAGAACATCAGTGGCGTCTGCTGATCCCATTTACTCAACATCTCTTCCACCAGTTCCTGATCCAGTAACACTGAATTCTCCAGACACGCTGTTTCTCTCTCTTGAGGAGTACGCACATCCAATAGATGAATATCCGGATTTTCTTTCAAAATTTTACTTGCTTCTACAGCCGGCACTTCCTGAACTTCTGCCGGAGGAGGAGGAGTAGTTATTTCACGGTCAGGAAAGGCTTCTTTCAATAAATCTCCAAGCTCACCATTATTTGACATTTCTTCTACTACATCCGAACCACCAACAAATTCTTTATTGATGTAAAGTTGAGGAATTGTCGGCCAGTTTGCAAAATCTTTGACCCCCTGCCTGATACCTTCGTCACTAAGCACGTTGAATGATTGGTAGGGGACCCCCCACGCATTCAAAATATCTGCAACTTTGTAAGAAAATCCACATTGAGGTGATTCAGGAGTTCCTTTCATGAATAAAAATACAGGGTTGCCTGCAAGCATTTGTTCAATCTGAGCCTGTGGATTTAAATTGGAATCACTGCTATTTTCCACATTTGGTGAGACAACTTTAAATTTCATAACGAAAACCTGATATATCGTTTAAGAATAATTAAGTGATAATAAATCGTGTATTCATGAAATCCATGCCACATTTAGAATTCTGCACGGCTTTCAAAGAATCAGCACCAATTTAGTCCTGATTAAAATATTCTACTGCAATATATCCTGTAAGTCAAATAGAACTTGTTGATTAAAATGTCCAGGCTTTGTCTGTGAATCACAATAAAGTATGAGTTTTGCAAAGCTCAACAAGTAATAATAATTGGAACTTTTTTCGTTTGTTGCAGAAACATGGACAATTTGAACATCAATCCCATATCAGGCGATCATTTTGAGGATTTTATGTACCTCACAAATCCTGAACACAAACCCTTCACAACAAAACAAGGTTGGCAGGCTCTGCGTCAGCAAACTCATGCACATGTTCCCAGTTTTAAAACGCTGGATTTAAACCGCATCTGTGTGGATACAATCAGGATGGAGTTACTGATTTTTCCGGTTGTAGAGCACTGGAAACGGCCCCTGACTAATGCTGAATGGAACCACATTAACAAGGAAACCGTACAACTGGAAAAGCAAATGGAGAAGATGAGAAAACTCTCCATTCTTGTCCGTAAAAGATATCCACATGCTTTCCCAGACATTGCACCACTTTTTCACAAATTATTTGAACACAATCAGGAGTTACGCAGCAATTGGAATTATTTTAAAAAAGATTGGTCTAACTATAAAAAAGACTGGGAACAATTCCAATCAAAGAAAAAAGAGTCCCTTAACAACAGACAAAAACCTTCGAAGAAGATATTTGGTCAGTCCGCAGCAAGCAGTTCTACTGATGAGAGTATTACTCCTCCAGTCTCACCGCCTATGTTTTCGCGTGACCGCTGGCATGCTTTGCGTGTCAGTTCAAAAGCACTGGAAGTAGAAGTACTTCATCAATGTCAACGTTTTCGTAATGAGTCAGAACACGATTCTGAGGAAGATCAGAATGAGACTCATCCAGGTGTCAGGTTTTTAGTAGAAGAACTACGTAAAATATATCTTAAAACACACGGTTTTGAATTAATAGAAAGAGTTAAACTGGTACAGGAACGTAATGATCAACTTATGCAGGAACTGCAGCCTTTTTTTCCTGAACCTATCATCTCCGCAGAAATGCAGGCGGAAACGAAACCTGCTTCCAGCCAACGGATAACAGTTACTGCAAAGAGTAAAAAAGAACAAAGTTCTGTTTCAAAATTATTTCGTAAAATATTATTATTTGCTTTGCTAATTTTTCTGGCAGCATTTTCCTTCTTTCTTGCACAAAAATATGGTTCGCCTCCTGGAAAAACTAAAGTAACACATCTAAAGTTTGTTCCAAAAGAAAAAACTGTCTCAGCAAAAAGTTCCAGTTCAAACAAACTGACAGAGTTCAATCTGGATGATATGCTCAGCAGTTTTAATTCAAACATACCTGTCCTGCAATCTAACGAACGCTTAAAAAAACTGCTGACTGCACCTCCTGAAATTATCGATAATATTGCAAATACTATTCTGCAGGAAATTGGTAAAAATGCCGTTTTTGTTTTTTCTGAAGCACAATCGTTAATCCTCTTTTGGAAAGGCAAACTGGAGAAATTTGCCTCTCCTCAAGATTTGCAAAAGAAGCTCGTTCAGTTAGACCGGCAGTACAAGAATGTGGAAGCACTTTGGAAAAAAATGGGCAACAATGCTCCGGATAATCTAAAAATTGTGCCGGATCTTTTGGATGGGAAACCAACATATGCCTTGGAAATGCTCGATGCAAATGGTGACCCCATGCAAGTTTACATGACTGAAGAGGGAGTACTGTTACGCCTCAGCAATGGTAAGTTGTTAGACAAAACACTAACTGCTGATCAGGTGAGTAATAAAATGGCAGAACTCTAAATCCAGGACGTGATAATAATTCAAGATTGCTTTAATATTCTATTGCGTTTTCACACCTTAGATTGTGCCTAGAGAGTTGAATTACAAACATTTATAATCTTATCTAAAACAATGGAATTCCTCAAATATCATGCTCTCGGCAATGATTATTTAGTCCTCACCTCCGGACATTCTACTTCAGTAGAGACCGCCTTGACTCCGCAAGAAATCCGCCTTATCTGTCACCGCAACTTTGGGCTTGGCTCAGACGGAATCCTGGTCGGAGGGCAAGTCGAATCAGGAAAAAGATTTACGCTGCAAATATATAATCCGGACGGGAGTGCCGCCGAAAAAAGCGGAAACGGGCTGCGCATTTTTGCCCGTTCTCTCTGGGATCGAGATCTGGTTGCTGAATCACAGTTTGATATCATGACACCCGGAGGATTAGTGAAAGCACAGCTAGACCATTCTGGAAAATCCGTGACTGTAGAAATGGGTTCTGTTAGTTTTCAAAGCAACATAATTCCAGTTAATGGAAATAAACGGGAAGTTTTAAAAGAAAGTCTGGATATTAACGGAGAACAATTATTGTTTTGTGCCGCCACCATTGGTAACCCGCACTGCGTGGTGCTGCAGCAAAATATATCTGCAGACGAAACAAGACGACTCGGTCCACTGATTGAAACTAATCCTCTTTTTCCAAATCGCACAAATGTGCAGTTTATGGAAGTACTGAATCGTAATACAATACAAATCGAAATATGGGAACGCGGTGCAGGTTACACTTTGGCTTCTGGCAGCAGCAGTAGTGCCGCGGCAGCAGTGGCCCATCGTCTTGGTTTGTGTGATGCTGAAATCGCGGTCATGATGCCTGGAGGACAAATCGATATTACAATCAGTGAAAATTTTAATATCACAATGAAAGGGCCTGTAACCCGTATTGGCAGAATGACACTTGATTTAGAGTGCCTGGATTTCGAGATTCCTGCATGATCGAAAGTTTTATCGGAATTTTTTCCATTGGCTTACTCCTTGGTGCTCCTTCTGGAATTGCTCCTGGACCAATGCTGGTCCTGATAATTTCTGAGACGCTTCGGCACGGCATTCGGGCAGGTGCAAAAGTTGCTTGTATACCCCTGTTGACAGATGCTCCTGTAGTACTAGTTTCAGGATTCTTGTTCACGCAGATCTCTGACATGAGTATCCTGCTTGGTGTCATTTCTCTGGTTGGATTCGTTTTTTTACTTTATTTAGGCAGCAAAAGTTTCAGGATCGCCAACGCAGAAATCCCGGATTACACTCCTCCACCTCTCCAACTGAAAGAAATAATGATTGCAAATCTGGTCAATCCCAACCCTTACCTGTTTTGGTTTACTGTTGGGGCGCCTCTGATGGTTCGCTCATTTCAACAGACATGGGGACTAGGCCTGGCCTTTCTTTTCAGTTTTTATCTTGGTTTGGTTGGTGTAAAAATACTACTTGCTGTAGCAACAGGAAAATCAAGAAATTTCCTGCATGGAGTGTTATATCGGCGTATAATGCAAATTCTCAGTTTGACCCTGATGGGTTTCGCTTTTTATCTGCTGCGTGACGGTTTGATTTATTTTGGCATTTTTTAAAGAAACTAAGATAAACTGTCTGAGCTAACGCAAACTTACCAGACATCCCTGCTGAAAGACAACAACTTTCTACGTAGAAAATAATTCATTTCAGAACAAAATAATAAATCCTACATGCGAACCCATATAAACAATTTACTTGAATCAAGAACTGCTTGCGAACAGGAAGATATTGCTGATCCTTTGTACCACTGGCAGGACGAATTCCAGTTACCGCAGGACCTCATTTATCTGGATGGAAATTCTTTGGGTCCACTTCCAAAAAGGGCATTAAAATATTTGGAGCAGGCCATCCAAAAAGAATGGGCTGAGGATCTCATAACCAGTTGGAACAGAGCCGGTTGGTGGAACTTGCCTGAAACACTTGGTGAGTTCATAGCACCGCTGATTGGCGCTGCTTCCGGACAAGTTATTGTTTCTGATTCTACTTCTCTTAACATCTATAAAGCAGTACATGCAGCGTTGAGATTGCGTCCAGAACGCACTGTTATTGTCTCAGAAGCAGACAGTTTCCCAACTGACCTCTACATCATGGAGGGAGTTGCTTCAACTCGGCAAAACATGCAAAGAAGACTGTTAGGCACAGATGGAAATTCATTGGCAGAGTTACTTGACGATCAGGTCGCAGTTGTTTCCTTATCACATGTAAATTACCGCACAGGTGAGTTGTTGCCAATAGCTGAACTTGTTAAACAGACACATGCAGCTGGTGCTTTATTTGTGCTGGACACCTGTCACAGCGCCGGAATATTACCTGTTGAACTTGACCGGTGGGGAGTCGACTTTGCTGTTGGCTGCACCTATAAATACTTAAATGGAGGCCCCGGATCTCCTGCCTTTATTTATGTCGCAAAGCAACACCAACAGGAGGCAGTAAATCCCCTTTCCGGATGGTGGGGCCACGCACGTCCATTTGCCTTTGAAGAGAATTACCAGGCTGCTGAGGGCATTCTACGTTTCCGCACCGGAACCCAGCCGATTTTAGCCTTCAGAGGACTGCAGGCTGGACTTGAAATAGCACAGGAAGCAGACATCCATCAAGTACGAATAAAGAGTCAACGCCTGACTCAACTTTTTATTGAACTTGTAAAAATGCGCTGTGGCAATTTTGGAATTACTCTTCAAAGCCCAACTGACCCGGAAAAAAGAGGTTCACAGGTAGCTCTTCATTGTTTAAATGGATTTGCCGTCATACAAGCTCTGAGTGCCCGAAAAATAATTGCCGATTTCAGAGCACCAGGAACTATGCGTTTTGGTTTTGCGCCACTTTATTTGCGCTATACCGATGTCTGGGATGCTGCTGAAGCGTTGTTTGAAGTTCTTGAGACAGAAGAATGGCGGAAAGAATGTTTCCAACAGAAAGCTGCTGTTACCTGAGCACAACAACCGAAAACTCTCCTGTTTAACATCTCTATCCAAGTACACTTCAGCTCCAGACAATCTGCAAAAAGGCCATAGAGTCTGCTCCGTCAAGTTGATCATCTTCAGCAATTGAAACAAAGCTTGAATACCACCTGCTTTACTTCAATTATTGCCTACATTTCTTCTAAAATAAGCCCCTCATTAAAATTATTTCAGAATTATATTCACAATTTTATTGATTATGATTACAATAATTTGTTATTTAAGATTATCTTGTTTATGAATTGATATTTTTAGGAGTAAAATGTCTAATAATATAAAGCAGATTGATGATTTAGATTCAGCAGATCAGGCGATTTTGGCTGAGTTGCAAAAAGATGGGCGGCTCTCAAATGTGGAACTGGCAAAGAGGATCCATCTTTCACCACCGGCAGCACATGTGCGCCGTAAGCGTTTGGAGGATGAAGGATACTTGGAGCAGTATTCGGCAGTTTTGAACCGCAAAAAGATGGGCTACGATATGCTTTGTTTCATCCATCTTCATTTGCAAATGCACCAGCCCGAAAATGTGGCACGTATACCAGAGGAAGCAAAGAAGCTTCCGGAGATTTTGGAATGCCACCACGTCACAGGAGAGTACGATTATTTGCTTAAAGTGATTGTACGGGATCGTGAAGATTTGGAGGATTTTATCGTCAACCGTTTGATGCCCATACCGGGAATAGCCCGCATCCGAACTAGTTTAGTTTTGCGGGAGATCAAATCAACTACCAGTCTACCACTGGAATAAATGGAGTAGGACCATGACAGAAACTCAACTCAGTCCAGAAGTACTGGCCTTCGTCAAACGTGGTGAACAAATGCAGGCCAGTGCTTCCGCCTCCCGTAAAACAATGCAAAAGAAGAAATTTGATACAATTGCCGTGCATGGTATCTACAATATGGAAGCTGCTTTAGCAAATCAGGGCAGTATCCTTGAACCCGCCTATCTTAGTCCTGCACAGCATTTTGAAAACAGCGATCACATGGAAGCCGCTCTGGCCTATTTGATGCCTGCATGGGCTTACAGTCGTATCGCCAATCCTACAATCGGTTATTTGGAAGAAACTTTGGCCTTGCTGGAAGGTTACGGCTATCCCGGGGAAACCTCCGCTTGCGTCACAGCTTCCGGGATGTCTGCTATTTTCATGGCGACCAATCCATTCTTGAGCGGTAGTGGCCCCAAAAACATTGTGGCTTCAGCCAAATGTTACGGTGGCACGTTCATGCTTTTTCAGGAACGTTTTGCTAATGAACGTGGTGTGGAAGTCCGCTGGGTCTCAAATCCACAGGATTTGGAGGAATGGGAAAAATATATAGACAAAAATACCCGCTTTGTTTTTGGCGAAATGCCGAGTAACCCAGGCTTGTCGATGATGGATATCGAAGGTGTTGCCAAATTGGCGCATCAAAAAGCAGGAATGTCCGGAGCAGAATGTCCGCTAATAATAGATTCCACAGTAGCAACTCCGGCCCTGATGCGCCCGCTCTGTCTGGGGGCAGACATTGTGGTGCATTCGCTCAGCAAAAGTATCACCAGCAGCGGAATGGCAATTGCCGGAGCATTGATTGCCCGTCACAATCTAAGCACAAAAATTGGTCCGGATGAATTGCGGGAAAACTTTGCACTGTATGTAAAACTACTACCCTTTCGTGATCATGGTCCTTCACTCAGTCCTTTTAGTGCTTTGATGATCCTCAATGATTTGCGTACACTGCGTTCCAGAATGGATTTTTTCAGTAAAAACACAATGATAGTTGCCAAATTTCTGGCAGCCCAACCGCAAGTTGAAGATGTACGTTATCCTGGCCTGGAAAATTTTTCCGGTTACGAACTGGCAACCAAAACTATGTGGTTGGTTGACGGCGAAGATGCAGCTTCCGTTAAAGACAAAAAGCCCGTTAACCGCTACGGTCACATGCTGGGTTTCACCGTGAAAGGCGGTGCAAAGCAGACCCGGAAAGTGTTTGATGCTTTCCGGATGATCTGGCGGGCTACTGATTTAGGGCGTGTAAAAAGCGTGGCCACGATTCCAGCTATTTCAACTCATCAGCAACAAGGCGATGCCGGACGCGAATTGGCTCAGGTTCCGGAAAATTTAATTCGCCTCTGCGTTGGAGGAGAACATCCCGATGACGTGATTGCAGATTTAGAACAAGCCCTGCAGGCTTGAATAGAATTGTTCGCTCATTATAGTTTAATAACAAAACAACAGTTCTTGAAAGGAAAACGCTTTTAGATTTGATGAGAGTTATATCCAAAAATATAACGAGACCATTTAGAAAATGCCTTTCAGGCTTCGAATTATGAAAGCATTTTCTAAAACTAACACAGAGCTGAAAATCTGTTAGTCTTCAATCCTTCTGACTTCCAATATATCTTCAAAATACTATCCCTAAGCGCCCTTTTTCATATTTTATTAAATATTGTTGTCTCTGTAATTTTACAAATTCTCAAATAAAAGTATGTATTATACCTAAATATCGTCGTTATCTTATTGATAATACTTAATATATAATTTATTTTGCAATCTACGTAAATTTACTAATATGAATTTAATCAAGCGCATGGCAAAGTATTAACCACTGGAAGAAGATTTTGATTTATGGTTGCGGGGTTTTGAAAATAGAGCATATTCGGCCTCCTCTTGCTTTGTCGATTGACTCCGCATCCAAGCTTTTTTAGCAATCCAGTTTTTCAAAGGAAGTGGCAGACAGAAAGATCAATTGTTTACAGCCTCCTAGCAAGGATCACCTGTTTGTCACTTCCATTGTTTCTGCCTTATATCCCTCTTATTTTTCAACAATTACCACTTTCTAACTGAATAGAAGATTGTCTTATTGATTATAATTTTGTTATCATGACCTGATTACAAATCACAATCAGAGACCTTAGATGATCAAATCCCTGTTTGCCAGAATCGACTCTAAACGTGAAGAGTTGGTTTCGTTTACACAAGAATTAGTCCGTATCCCAACTATCAATCCTCCGGGAGAAGACTATTTAAAATGTGCCGAACTGCTCGGAAACCGTTTAGCAAAAAGCGGTTTTTCCCTCCTTTATGAACGCGCGAAAAACACTCCCGGAGATTCCGAACGTTACCCTCGTCACAACGTTATCGCCCGCAAAGAAGGCAAAACACAGTCAGGACCTTGTGTTCATTTCAACGGCCACCTCGATGTAGTAGTGCCGGGCAACGGTTGGACTATTGACCCTTTCGAGGGACTGGTTAATGACGGAAAAATTTATGGACGAGGCACCTGTGACATGAAGGGTGGTCTCGCAACAGCAGTAATTGCGATGGAGGCAATCCTGGAGGAAGGCATTGACTTCCCGGGGGTAATCGAAATTTCCGGAACTGTTGATGAAGAAACCGGAGGATACGGCGGAGTTGCGTTTTTGGCAGAAAAGGGGGTTTTTTCCAAACCGCGGGTCGATCATGTGATTATTCCGGAGCCTTTGAATGTTGACCGTGTCTGTCTCGGACACCGCGGGGCATGGTGGGCGGAAGTGGAAACATTTGGTCGTATCGCACACGGCTCAATGCCATTTCTCGGCGATTCAGCTATCCGGCACATGAGTGCATTTTTGGAACTTCTTGAGTCACAACTCTTTCCGGCGCTGGAGAAAAAACATACCCGTATGCCGGTTGTTCCGGAAGGAGCCAGAAAATCCAGCTTGAATCTGCAGGCGGTTCACGGAGGTGAAGCAGAATCGTATGATGGCTTGCCAAGTCCTTGTGTGGCCGACTCCTGCCGACTGATCATGGACAGGCGTTTTTTGATTGAGGAAGATATTGAAGAAGTCAAAGCAGAAGTCACAGATTTGTTAGATGAGCTTGCTGATTCGCGCTCAAATTTTCGTTATCAAATTCGTGACATTATGGAGTTTTTACCAACCATGACCGATGCAGACGCACCCGTGGTAAAAGCTGTCAGCGCATCTATTCTCAACATATTAGGAAAAACTCCGGAACATGTCATTTCTCCCGGAACCTATGATCAAAAGCACATTGCCAGAATTGGACATCTTCACGACTGCATTGCTTACGGTCCGGGGATTCTTGATCTTGCTCATCAACCGGACGAATACATCGTGATTGATGACATGGTTGCGGCAGCCAAAGTCATGGCTGCATCAACGCTGAAATTATTGGGTGTTAATATTTAGCAAATGGTTTTTCAATTTCAGTGCCTGTTCTTCTCTAAAAACTAACAGTAATAATCCATACAGCAAAGCTGAACCAAGCAGTAAACCGGCAAAAACCAGCCAGTTGTGAATAAGAAAAGGCCCGTTTTGCCATAAACCAAATTCTCCGGAATTCCAGGCAAAAACTCCCATTCCTGCAGAAGCCAGCACATACAACAGAACCGAACGCAGCGGCCACCAGTTTTTACGTAATTCGTTTTGTCTGAGCAAAAACAGCGTCAACAAAATCCACTGAAACCAGGTTCCTGCAGCAAGTCCCAGAGCCAAACCGAATATTTCAAGACTTTGACTCCACCACCAGCCCAGAAGTCCTGTCAGCAAAATACTGAATAAAGAAACTTTAACCGGAGTGCGCGTATCTTTAAGTGAAAAAAATACTGAAGTCTGCAACCGAATCATGGCCACTGCAGGAATGCTCAAGGCAAAGGCCTGAAGTGTAAGAGCAGTATTTTGAACGTCACTCCAGGCATAAGCACCATGCAGATAGAGCATTGACACAATCGCTTCTGCGGCGACTGCCAAACCCATGCAGGCCGGAACAACAACCATTAAAGTTGTGGACATGCTAAAGCGCAGCGTACTGCGGATTTTCTCCCAGTTTTCGCTTGCAGTGTGTTGACTTAATTCAGGAAAACTCGCCGACGTGATTGCAAAAGCAAAGACCCCCAAAGTCAGTTCCGAAAGCCGGCTTGCATTGTAATAGTGTGTAACTTGTCCTGTGGGCATGAAACTGGCGAGGTTTCGCAGCACAATGATATTGATTTGATAAACCGCCACTCCCAGCAAAGACGGACCGAGCAGTTTCAGCAGGCGTTGAATATTCTCATCGTTGAGAAAATTTTTCGGTTTAAAGGATTGTCCTACTTTTCGCAGAGAGGGGATTTGAATTAATATTTGTGCGATTCCGCCCAGAAGCACACCGACACCGATACCGATAATGGGTTCATCCAGCAAAGGTGAAATTCCGAAAGCAGCCCCGATAATTCCGATGTTTAACAAGATCGGCGCAGCTGCCGGCGCCGCAAAACGTCCTTCAGCATTGAGCACGCCCATCGCCCACGCAACGAGCGAAACAAAAATCAAATACGGAAACATGACCCGAGTCAACAGCACCGTCAGTTCGTACTTTTCCGGACTAGAAGCAAAACCTGCCGCAAAAAGGAAAACAAGTTGAGAGCTAAAAATAATTCCCAAGCCGGTCAGCATAGTAGTTGCAGCCAGGACGAGTCCTAAAGTTTTTGCCGCAAATTTCCTGGCTGCTTCCGGATTTTTTCGTTCACGGATTTCTGTGTAGAGAGGCAGGAATGCCAGAGTCATTGAACCCTCGGCAGTCAGACGACGCAGAACATTTGGAATGGTGAACGCCTGTACGAAAGCATCCGTAATCCATCCGGCCCCGAAAACATGCGCAATCACCAGGTCCCGGGTTGCTCCCAGAATTCGTGATAACAAGGTAAAAATTGTAACTGTCCGCGCGTGTTTCAGGATGCGTCCGGACTCCTCGGTATTATTTTTAAAAGGACTGGATGTCACAGTTCAACGTTGACAGATTTGACTCAGGAAAACCCACTGGAATTATTCCGCTCAGCTTCCGAAAATTGCAGATTTTCCGAGTTCTGCTTCAATTTCAAGTAGTCGGTTGTATTTGGCAATACGCTCGCTGCGGGATGCCGAACCGGTTTTTATTTGTCCGCCGGCCATGGCCACTGCAAAATCTGCCATAAACGTATCCTCAGTTTCGCCGCTGCGGTGAGAAATAATATAATTCCAGCCTGCTTTTTGGCAAAGCTGAATAGTCGCAACAGTTTCAGAAACTGTCCCAATTTGATTGAGTTTGATCAAAACTGCGTTTGCAGCGTTTTTGCTTACTCCTTTTTTGACAAATTCAGTGTTCGTCACAAACAAATCATCACCAACTATTTGTACTTTTTTACCAAGTTTTTTGGTGATTGCAGCAAAACCATCCCAATCATGCTCATCCATTGGATCTTCAATCGAAACAATCGGATATTTTTCAACCATGCTGCTGTAAAACTCCAGCATTTCCTTTGAGTTCTTTGTACCCTGGCCGGATTTAAAAAAGTCATAGTTTCCGTTTTTACAAAAAGACGACGCAGCGGCATCCATGGCCAGCGAAATATCTTTCCCAGACACAAATCCCGCTGTCTGAATTGCTTCAAGAATTACTTCGCAGGCTTCTTCATTGCTTTTAAGATTTGGCGCAAAACCACCTTCGTCACCTACACTTGTGGCATAGCCTTTTTTAAGTAAAATCTTTTTCAGCGCATGAAAAGTTTCTGCTCCATAACGCAGTGCTTCGCGGAATGTTGGTGCGCCAATCGGCATGACCATGAATTCCTGCAAATCTACGCTGTTGTCTGCATGTTCTCCGCCATTAATTATATTCATCATCGGCATCGGCAAACGGAATCCTCCCACACCACCAAGATAAGCATAAAGCGGAAGATTGTGTGCATTGGCTGCCGTAACCGCAACTGCCATTGAAACACTGAGAATCGCGTTTGCGCCTAAATTATTTTTGGTCGCTGTTCCGTCCAGTTTGAGCATCATCCTGTCAATTTCCGCCTGTCTATCCGCTGTCATGCCCAGCAGTTCCGACGCAATTTCCATATTTACGTTTTCTACTGCTTTGAG